>Ga0308165_1001013_pt1 | contig 42935 bp, 60 predicted proteins | sample PhyWR2_FD_201032 | JGI IMG/M metagenome (GOLD analysis project Ga0308165, IMG submission 201032) | Phyllosphere microbial communities from UC Gill Tract Community Farm, Albany, California, United States - DLSLW.R2 | ecosystem: Host-associated > Plants > Phyllosphere > Unclassified | place: USA...
TAAAAGTAATATTCCCCGACCGCAAGCGTTGGTTGGCGGTCTTTTGGCTTTCTTAGTTCTTGTAATTTTTCATCCGTCAAAACTAGAGTACAGTTATCAATATGACCAATATAGTAATTGGACATACTATATAATTTTTCTTCATCCGAAATCAGATAAACCACGTGAAAATAGCCGTTTCTGTCTAAAACTAGATCGCCTGTATTTGTTTTCTCTGTCATTGTGATTCCTCCCGATCTAAAACTCCTTGCGCTTCCAAAATACGGTCAATAAGGTCTTTATGTTGTTGTGGCATCCTTTTTTTGACATTATCAGGATTTGAGTCATAGTATTTGGCAACATATCCATTAAACCAATCTGTAATTGTTAACAAATCCGCTTGATTCAAATCTAGGGTACCCTCTACTGGTGCAATCCCCATCACTACATAATTACCTGGCAACGGAAAATCAGGAATGTATGTGACTAAAACCTCTACCTCATTGCCTGTATATTCTCCATCCTCGAATTCTCGCAGAACCAAGTGATCGCCTTCTAAAAAATTACGATCATTGACACGGATTTCAAATTTCTTTTTTCCTGATACTACTGCTTCATAAAATACTGGTGCAATTTTTAGATGATGGTATACAAATGTTCCGTTCATTTTGATTCCTCCTCCTCTACTGGTACAGCAAACGCCCAGTAACGCTCATCTATCAATTTGATTCTTTCTTCATTAAGTTTAGTTTTATATCCAGATCCTAAAAATTTAGATCCCTTATTTACAAATTTGGTTTCATCAGATGAAATATCGTAAGCTAAAACAGCGATTTCCGTTTTTAGTTCTATAGATCTTGAATCCCATTGTTCAAACGGTAATCTAACCTCATACAACTGCTCTTTTTCCACGGTGTAGTCACCAGTAGCATACGCAACAGCAATTTTTCTTCTTTCTTCTTCTGTCCAAAAAGCATTATCAGCATCGTGACATCTAGCTCCACCAATTACTTCTAAAAGAGTTTTATTATTTCTTTCACACCATTTTAGATAATCTATAATGTGTCTAGGCAACTCTGGCACCACAACCTTGTCCTGTTGGGTTGGTATTGATGATTTGAGTTGTTGCTTAATTTCACCTACGAAATACAGCAAACTTGATTTGTCCGCCCATACTCTGTCACGTTTAACGCTCCATCCCCATGTATCAACTGGGTTCAAGCTTTCAACATATTCCTCTAATTCCTCAATCTTTCCCATGTGTTGCGTCCTCCTTCTGGTAAATGCTACTAAGCAAGTCAAAAAGTTCATCGTTCGCTTTTTCTTTATTGATCAAAATTCTAAGCAACATTTTACTCAAGTTATAAAGTTGTTCGTTTGAATAATCAGTATTTTCTAGCTTGCATAGCATCGCTTGATATTTTTCAACGCTAGTCATATTCGCAACTCCCTAATTCAATGTCTTCTTGACAGTTCAAACACTCGATATTTCCGCAATGTCCGTAATATGCATCAGCTCCAAATTTGTTGTAAAGCGAATCATAATCATAAAGTTGTGTTTCATCACAATGAGGACAAACAACGCTTATTCTTACTGGTTTTGATTCGATAACATAATGTGCTTTGTCCATCTACTCCACCTCGTTTAGTAATTCTGGGTTTTCGTGGATGTTGCCAACTACAACGCAATCCTTACAAATTTCTAAAGGACTCGGACACCAGCTGTTAGTTGTTTTGACAACATAAGCTGCTCGATCTGTAGCGTATTCCACAACACCCTTGAAATGTTTTCCGTTCGGGTACTCTCCTACTATTTCATCCCCCTCATAAATCTCAACACCATTCTTATCTTTTAGTCCTGTGTATTGCATGAGGATGACATTATCTAAGCTCTCTTCATCGATTCTAAAAGTGTTGCCACCTGGATTGGGGTACTTAATGGCTATTTTATTGTTCAACCAATCAATTCTGACTACATCGTTAAACATTTCTTGGATTCGTATTTTCTTCCACGCTCTAAACTTCGGTTTATCCATTCGGTTCAGTCCTTTCAAACGTAATAATCAGTGGTTCAGGGTAAATATGTCCTTCTTTGTATCCTTGTGGTGAATTTTTACTAGTAGCTGGTTTAAACCTAAATCTCCTGCTTAGTCTCAGCATAAGCGTTGATCTGCTATTGCTAATCATGTAGATTTCACCAGTTTTAAATCCTTTCGCTGCATACATTTCTCTTACCTCCTAAAACGGCAAATCATCATCTGCTATGTCGATTGTTTGCCCTGTGCCGCTGAACGGATCAGCTTTTGTATTAAATCCATGCTCTGACATTCCGTCAATCGTTTGTTGACTATTATCTTGCGATTTAAACGTGTTGTTTTGATTCGATGGATAATTGCCCTCAAAGTTAGTTGGAACGCCTGTATCATTCTGCTGTTGCGAATTTTCATCACTTTTAAGACTTTCTAACAATTGGAAGTTCTCACATACAACTTCTGTCACGTAAATTCGTTGACCTTGTTGATTCTCATAGTTTCTAGTTTGAATACGCCCAGTTACACCTAGTAATGTGCCTTTCTTAGCATAGTTTGCCATCGTTTCAGCTGGTTTACGCCATATCACACATTGGATAAAGTCTGCTTCTCGGTTTCCATCTGCATTCGTAAAGTTGCGGTTAACCGCTAGGGTAAAGGTTGCCACTGCTGAACCACTGCTTGTAAATCTGAGGTCAGGGTCTTTTGTCAGGCGCCCGACTAGCACAACTGAATTGATCATAGTAACTCTCCTTTTTTATATTTATTTCTATAAACAGCTATCAAGCTTTTGTTGGTCTTGAAATGTTTAGCTATTTCTACATTACTTTTGCCTTCTTTAAACATTTCGGCCATTTCTTCACGATTAATCTTGTAAATATTATTAGATTCTCCGACACTTCTAACTCTTACTTTATTTTTGTTCAGTAACTTACTTAAGGATTTAGGAGAAACGCCGTATTTCTTAGAGAGTGCTCTTAAACTTATATCTGTTTGTGTGTATTCTTTTATCAAGTTCTCCTTGTACTTATAAAGATTGCTAGGTCTTAACCCTGTTTCATAAGCATGCTGCATATTCCTTTTTTGATCACACCATTCTAGATTCTCTTTTCGATTATTCAATGGATTTCCATCTTTGTGATTAATCAATGGAAACTCACACGGGTTAGGTATAAAAGCTAAAGCGACTAACCTATGAACTCTGCGACTCTTTCTTTTGCCGTCTTTATATAACTCAACTTTCTTGTATCCAGTTGTGGTCAGTGACTGTTTTAAAATTTTATTATTTATCAATGACTTAACATTTCCATCACTGGATATCTCGTATAAGTTTTCATAAGGAACAACGGGCTTCCAAAGAACATTGTTAATCATTTAATCAATCCTTCTTCTTTCATAAACTCTTCCGGAGATCCATATGCATCTGCATTAACTATCGTTACTCCTTTTATGTCATCCTTAGTGATACCTAAATTACCAAATATATTTTCAAATTCCGTAGCTAGTCCAAGTGCAATTTTTTCTTTTTTTGAATCACCAGCTAATGCATCATCTAGAAATCCGATTACATCTTGTTTAATCCCGATTTTTTCAAGGTGATTTGCTACAAAGGAGATAAAGGTTATTTCCTTAGCTTGAGCAAAGGATGTTTCTAGCTTTATCATTTTAGTCTGTAGTTTGCCATTTTTCATTTTATGTTTAATTTCTTTTATTTTTTTAGCAGATTGCGCCATCTATATTTCCCCCTACGCCGTTTTCTCATCAAAAAGCTTATTTTTATAATCATAAATCGCTAACGTAATCGGTATTCCGTATCTACTAGCAAACATCTTGGCTTTAATGTTAAAATCCGCTGTACGCTTGCCTTTGACGTCTACCACCTTGACCAACTGATCACCATCATAAAATGTAAAATCAGGTTTGTACTTGATAGCCTGATACCTCTTACCGTTTAGGCTAAAAGCATCATGGATCACAAACGATTCTTGCATCTTAAAGTTAGTGATACCTTGCTGCTTTAGCTGATAGTAATAAGCAGCTTCTGCTTTAGAATCAAACGTGATACCGTCAACGATCGTCTTTTTATTCTTGTATTTGTTTTGCTTCGGTTGTTGCTTTAGCTTGGTTGGACGTTTTACGCCTGTTGGGTAGTTCATTTCCCTTTACCTAAAAACGCTGCGATCTCCGCATCCAGTTTGGCTTGTTCCTCTGCTGATAGTTTTTCCTCCGGCGTTGGATTATCTACCCAATCTGGCATAGTCTCTTGTCTGACTGGTTGGCGTTGATAGGTGCCTTGATTCTGTTTTTCTTTCTTAATTTCATACTTCAATTTTTCAAACTGTTCTCTCAACTTACTGGTACTTCTGATATTACCTGACCAAAAACTATTCGTAGGTAACCATTTGATCACATACTCAATAGCTTCAATGCTCAATCCATCACGTTCTTCCATAAGTCGAATGACATCAGCCCATTTATCAATATTCACTTTTTCCATTTCTTTTGAAAAATCAATTGATAGATTAATTTTTAACATTTCAGCAAGGCGTAAGTGTTCGTCAGAATACTTACGAGAGACGTTACTCTCTTCTTTACTTTCCTTTTCTTTAGTTTCCTTTAGTTTCCTTTTCTTGCCATCCTCTAGGCTTGGCTTGGTTATAGGGTGGCTATCGCTACCCTTTGGCTTGCCCTCTTGATTGCTGTTATTCCAACGTTTCTTAGCACCTTGTTTTCCAGCTTCAGAAAGCTTTTTACTCTTAGCATCTTTGATTTCCATTCTCTTTTTGAAGCTCTCGGAGTAGAAACACTCACCGTCAGCGGTGAAGGCAAATAACCCGAAGTCTTCAATGATGGACTTTAATTTTCCAGCATCTACACGAAGATCAAAGGCTAGTATGTTGTAATCTTTGATACTCGTGTAGTCCGTTTCTTCTCTAAGACGTTCTAAAAGCATAAAGTATATTCCGTAACCTTCGGCGCCATACTTCATTCTCACTGGGAGTAATCTGTCGGAGTTTCTAGCGTTACTATCATGAGGGAAATAACTATTCATAGTCACCCTCCTATCCTTAATTTCTTTCTATCATCTTCATTAAGCTTGATAGGCGTTATTTTATATTTGTTCAGAAAGTTTTCAGTTCCGATTGTATGCTCTTCTTGATGGTGAGTTCTACACCCTGCATAAAACCTAAACTCCCCATGATCGATTGACTTTCTATTTCTACCACTACCTACTACATCAACGTGGCATACATCCGCATGTTTACCGCATATGCAGCACTTGCGATGCTTTAGGCATAAATAGTAGAAGTAACTCTCATCTCGTGGCAAAAGCTCATATCCTTTCTTAAAAGGCACGCCCCACTCAAACATAAAATCTATAACTAACTCAATTAGGTTGTTCATTTCTTCAACGCTTGTTTCTGCGTTATTTTTTGTACTGATTTGTTCTCCGAACTTTAGAAAGTATGTTTCTTTAAAATACTCGTGTGTGCTGCTACTTTCGTTCCCAAATTTATCGTATATGTCATTTAGTAAAGCTCTATATAATGCTCGTTGATTGTGAGAAAAGGCTCGTGGGTCAGATAATGTTAGGTTGCCTAGAACGTTGCTTAAATCGCCCAAATAATAAGTATTCAGCCGTTCTACATTAAGTGTTTCATCAAGCTTCACTTGTAAGATATTTGACTTTGGATCATACCCCACGACCTTTAGTGAGTATTCCATTTTAATCACTTCTCTTTAGCTTCTGTTTTTTTCGCCTTCTTATTTTCTTTGGCGACTGTTTCAGCTTTATTTGTTGCCTCAGCTATTAAACGACCAATCAATCCGTAATGCTCTACAGTCATTTCTTTTAAGTCTTCAATTTTAACTAAGTGTTTAAAATTTTGTTCTGTCCATTGGTTCAAACGATGGATCATCTCTTCTGTAGTGTCTGTTCCCACAATACTGTTCAATTTTTGCAATGCCGCTTCAGTTCTTTCTAATTCTTTTGGACCAACAATCGGCAATACTGGTAAATCCTCACCACGATATATATACAAACCTAACCCATGTTTAGCCAAAGCTTTTACAAATCCACGCTTTAATGCCTTGTTCACTTGGCTCATAGTCGGATCTGCAACATCTTGATTCCTAAAATCTAATACTGGGAAAATTTCAGTCTCATCTTTCCCTTTAACTATCACAGTTACTTCTACATAAGCACTGTTACCAGTTGATTGATATGGTAGTTCCTTAGAAACTAGAAAATCTTGACTGTTTCCGCTAATTACTGACCAGTGTTCAAACTCACGAATAGTTACATCTGAATTTTCGTCAAATTCTTTCATCAATTGGTGTCCGTCTGCCCAAGGCAAGTAATCAAATTGACCTTTCTTTTCTGTATATTTTGTTACATCCATTTCGATTAATTGTCTAAAGTTTGTTTTTTTCGCCACTTTGATAACATCTTTTTCTTCACTCATATGCTACTAACTCCTTTAGGTAATAGTCGCCACTGCCCACATACACAATAGGTTTGACGTTTTCTTCCCCGACTTCTTCAATTAAGTCGACAATTGAATTTTGAGTGACAATTGCCGTCGTTTCATGCCGTTCAATTATCTTCAGTTCTTCATTTGGTTCAGCAATCTCGTAGGTAACTTCAAAAACACCATCTTCTTTGTTTATGATATTTCCAAAATAATCAGTATCATCAATTTCTGGTAAACACTCCTGGTAAAACTCTTCTGGCGGAGTAGTCAAGTAATGGTCCAATGCATCTGCTTCTTTTGGTGTCATTGTCAAAATCCACCTTTCCGTGGTATACTTTTGTTAAGTTTAATTTTGTATGCGACTAACTAGGATTGCAGTCCTGTTGGTCTTTTTTGTGTCCTCATGCAGAATCACGCATATCTTTAATGATTGTGATAGTTGCTGTAGACGGCTGCCAATTGTTGATATACTCATTTACTTTGTCAAAATCTTTTTGGCGCAACTGGCTACGTGTAGAAACTCCTGTGATTTGTTTTACCCCTGTGTTGATATCCTTATAAAGCGTTGCTAGTTGATCCTTGTTGGTTGCGTTATACCCTCTAGCAATTTCTTTTACTCTTTGATTCACTCTGCGTCCGATATATCCGTAATCACTGGCATCGATCTTGGTGTTTTCTTCAATTTCTGTTACTCTATCAGCGACTTCATCAACTCGTTTTGCTGTATCTTCCTGAAATTCGTACATAAGTTTTAATTGGTCTCTTGGTGATTGTGGCAACTGTTCTTGCTGTTTGATATGAGTTTCCATTGATGTAAATACCTCGATATATCTTGCAGTAAACAAAACACCTTTTTCACCGGATAATTTGTTTGCGATCATGTCACAACCTTTTTTCGACACTTGGAAACATCGTCTGAGTTGACTATTATCGTCAAAATACTCTGACTGAATGAAATATTCGCCCACCTTATTTTTAAGGGCGGCATCTTTTCTTAAATATTTAATATAGCTATTGATTTTTTGAAGCAAATTATCATGTCTCATACCTACCATTTTCGCCACTTCACGACTATCTAATGTTTGTTCTAATACTTCCATTACTATTCCCCTCCAATTCTCGGAAACACTTCTTCAATACGACAATTTAAAGCATTTGAAATCTTATAAGCCAATTCTAATGACGGCTTATATTTCCCTTCTTGAATCCGTTGGATTGTTTTCTTAGATACTCCTACAACTTCAGCAAGTTCGTTAATCGTGATCCACTTCGCTTCGCAAATTGCTTTTAGCTCACATGTAAATACTGGTTCTTTCTTTTTAAACATGATCGGTTCCTCCTATCTAGTTAGTAATACAAAATTGAATACTAATGACAATACCAGTGCGATTGCTACTAAGTAACAAAGTAGCTGCAATCTAACAACTGCTTGTCTTGGCTTCTTGTAATGACAAAATGATGCAAGTCCTTTTTTCATTTTGGTTGCTCCTTTCTCAAAGTTTCTTGTTAATCTTAAGCAAACATATCAATGTACCTATCCCACCTAATAACGCAGCTATATTGAAGATAGCAGTTAGAACGATTACTATTTTTTCCGAGGTTGAGTAATGATCCATTTCGGTTAATCCTCCTTTTCTATATTTAGAATCTAAATAGCTTTCATAATCTCTGCTATAGCTGCAACCATAGCGGGGGTTTTATTTTCAAACGCAAATTTTAAATTTCTCTCTGCTTGCTCTAAAATAGAATGTTTTAGTCTTAATATATCTTTCTCCAACTCTTGCCTTGTCATTTCTCTTTCTGTGTTTTCCTCAATAAACTTTTCTAATTTGTCTTTGTTAATTTTATGCATCTTCTTCTCCTCCTGATTTCTGTATTCTATCTACTACCCAACAGGTATACATCACCGCTAAAAACGCATAGCCTTGCACCGTCTCACCTGCTGTAAAACAGATGATCGATACTGTTAGTAGGATTAGGTTTGCTATGGTGGTCACTGAATCACATCCTGATAATCGGGTAATTCGTCAAATAGTTTCTTTAAAAATGGTCTTATTCTCTCTGCATCAAATAACCATCCAGAATTTGAACTATCACCGTCTTTTTTTGCGAGTTTGTTCTGTTTTACATATGGATCATCGACAATGTTCTCCATAATCCAATTACGTTTATGTCTCGTTATCTGGACCATGTCTTTCATAGTTAACCATTGAGGCTTCAACAATCTGCTATAAAGATTTTCAATATATTCTCTTGCGTATTTCTCCATATATTGGTTGTCTACCTGTACATTCACCTGTACAGGTATTTGTTGATTGTTCATCTATTTACCTCCTATGCTGTTTGTTTAGTAAATTGCGGTTTAACCGCAAGTTTGTGGTAAAAAATAATGTCGCTGTATTTGACATCAAATAGTTTTTCAATTTTTTCGATTACAGGAACATCTGGAAAAGTTTTACCTCTTTCATATGAACTCCAAGTATCTTTTGAAATTCCTAATTCTTTTGCGACTTCCTTTTGAGTCATTTCTTTCATAACCCTTAAAGCTTTCAATGTGACTTTCATCTTAGCACCTCCTTAATATGAATTCATTATAATGCGGTTAAACCGCAATGTCAATTAAAAAGATGGTTTTTTTGCGTTTTATCCGCATTTTTTTTAGCAATACTATTGATTTTACTTTCACAAAGCTGTATATTGTTGTTTATAGGAGGTGATACAAATGAGTGGTTCTTTAGGAAATAAAGAAATTATGGCAGAAAATCTTAATTACTATATGAAAAAAAATAATGTCTCCAGAAATAAATTATCTGGTGATCTAAATATTAGCTACACGACAATAAGAGATTGGGTCAAAGCAAAGACTTACCCTCGAATTGATAAAATAGAAATATTGGCAAACTATTTCAATATAGATAAATCGGATTTGGTAGAAAAAAGTTACAAAACTGATTTATCTATTCAACCAATATTTGGTAAATTAAATCCAGATAGACAAACTAAAGTATACAAATTTGCCGAACACCAACTAGCAGAACAAGAATCACTAAACAGTAAAGTGATTCCTATGGTAGGTAAAGCAGCTGCTAACCCAAGCGTGCTGGAATATGGCGATGTAGATATTGAACAACAATCATTTTCTCATGTTCCTGAAGGAGCAGATTGTGCAATCTATATTCAAGGCGATTCAATGGAACCGCTAATTAAAGACGGAAGTATTGTTTTTTACAAAAGACAAGAAGATGTTGAGAGTGGCGAAATAGCTGTGGTTGAGATAAACGGTGACGGCGCTACATGTAAAAGAGTAATCAAAGATTATGACAATAGACAGATTATATTGAGGTCTATGAATGATCGTTACGAAGATAGGATCTTGCAAGATGAAAAAGTTCGCATTATCGGTAAAGTTATACTATAAAAAAACACCCTATAAATGCTACCAACATTCTAGAGTGTCCTCTTATAATATTTCGTGGTAAAAATATTATATCATAAAGTGAGGAATTAAAAAATGAAAAAGAGTTTATTGTTAACTTTAGTTTTAGGTTTATTGTTAGTTGCCGGATGTAACGCAAAAGAAGAAGTCAAAAAAGACAATCCAAATACAACTGAAATTTCTTCTGAAAAGTCTAGAGAACCTAAATCTGTAGAATTTACTGCAAAAGGTACTTATAAAGTTGGAGAAGACATAGAACAAGGCGATTATTATGTAGTATTAACCAAATTGGAACATGATGAAAATGATACAAGCAACTTAACTGAAGTTGATGTTAACATAAGCGATGCCAATGATAAATATATTGATACAGTTTATTTTTCTTCCGTAGGAAACAAAGAACGTGTCAAATTAGAAAAAGGTATGAGTTTCAAAGTAATAGATAATGGTATAGAATTTAAAGATTTTACTTTGAGCTTTCTTAATAATACAGACTTTAAAAAATATGAAAGTGAAAATCAATCAACAGCAAATAATTCTAATGAGTCAACAATTAACAATAAAAGTGTTGAGACTAAACCATCCAAAACGGTAGACGATTCTCAAAATGTTAAAGTTACTGATTTGCTTGCTGATTATGATTCGTTTATCCAAAAGATTAAAACGACAAGCGAGAAAGCATCATCTATGAGCGAAATTGAATCAATGAATGCTGTTACAGATTTAATTCAAGAACAAACAAATTTAACCTCTAAACTTGATAATCTAAAAAGTCAAGAATTAACAGATGATGAGAATACTCAACTGATGAATAAGTCAGTTGATATGCTTCAAGAATATACTGTGTTAATGAATAAATTACAAAAACAATAAGTTGATGTCATTTAAAGATTCGCCCTTTCTATGGGCTTTTCTTTTAAATTTATAAAGAACATACATTCGGAAAGGAGCTAAATATCATGGCTAGTATCAAACAACAAGACAATGGAAAATGGCGATATAGAATCAGATACAAAGATAACGGTAAGTTCAGAGAAGTATCAAAAAGTGGATTTAGAACAAAAAGAGATGCTCAATCTGCTGCAAACGATATTGAAAGCAAAATAAATACTGGGATCAGTGTTAAAAATGAAAATTTAATTGTAAGTGAGTATCTTGAAATGTGGGTAAAGTTAAAAGAGAAACATGTAAAAAAATCAACATTAGCAAAAATAAAAAGAGCAATTACTCTCCATATTTCACCCAAATTTTCCTTTTATAAATTGTCTGAGATAAAACGTGTAGATTGTATTGCATGGGTAAACGAAATGTGTGATCACTTGGCTGTAGATTCTGCCAAATCTTATTGCGCTACGTTTACAAACGCTCTTGAGGATGCTGTGAATGATTTCAAATTAATTGATATCAATCCTATGAAAGGCATTAAGTATCCTCGTTCAGATAAGCGTAAAAATGATATACATTTCTTTGAAAAAACTGACTTACAAAAGCTTATTGAAGTTTCAGCAAAATATACAGGAACAAAACCATTTGTTAACTATCAATATTATGTGTTGACAATGCTTCTTGCAAGAACTGGGTTAAGACTTGGAGAAGCTTTATGCTTAAAATGGTCTGATTTGGATCACAACAAGCTAACAATAGATAAAACGCTTTATCGTGAAAATAATAAAGATTACATCACCGAACCCAAAACCCAATCTAGTTATAGAACTATATTAATAGACAAAAAAACCTTATCTCTATTAAAATCTTTCAGGATAAGGAAGAATGAATATTCTTTGAAGTCTCAATCTTATGCTATGAATAAAGAGTTTATCTTTAATGATTCGAACGGTAATTTTTTAAAGCAATGCAATTACCGAACTTACTTTACTAAAATATGCAAAGTTTCTGGATTAAATCACCTATCCCCTCACGCTCTTAGACATTCACATGCGGTTCATTTATTAGAAAGTGGATCAAATATCAAGTTTGTTTCTGAACGTTTAGGCCATAGCACTATCAATATGACAGCCAACGTTTATCTTCATATCTCCAGGAAAATGGAAACCGATTCTATCGATAGATATGAGAACTTTTTATAATTTTGTGGCAAATTTGTGGCAAACCCCTTCTTAAAAATCTCCGCAATCCTTCTATAACAACATTTCTTCTTAATGACTGCGGTTCGGTTGATGAACCTTGAACTATATTCTAGCATATGTTTCATGATTGACAAAACCCTATATATTAGGGTTTTTATTAACTCAAGATATTTCTATTTAATATTTTATGCTATTTATTTTCTTTTTTTTGTGGCAAAATTGTGGCAAAACATATTTATAAAAAATACCAGCCTCAAGAGTCTCAATAAAAATGTCGAAAATTTGCAGTAAAGAATCCTGATATCTTTGTTTAGTATTTTGTTTTAAAAACTAATAGCCCCCATAGCTTAATCCCTACTACAAAAATAGGAATTTTTATTTTCAAAAAGTTTTAATTGTTTTACAAAAACCACTTTACAAACCACGCATAGCGTGGTATACTAAGTATGTAAACAAGTAAAGGAAAGAGGGAATTTAAAATGACAGAACAAGTATTTTTAGCAGACAACGGAGTTGCGATCAGCGAAGGTTATAACAGTCTAGATGAGTTGTTAGAAGTGGTAACGTCAGAACAAACATACAACTTTATCGAAGTAGTTTGGGAAGATGGAACAACTCGATGTCTGACTCATGGTGTTGAATACTAATTAGAGGGGTTTCCTCCTCTCTCTTACTTAAACCAGAAAGAGGTAATAATATGAAATACGATTTGTTTGCAACACTTTATGTGGAGGCTCAAGAGTATAGCAACGTGGAAATGTACATCGCAGAACGTGGATGGCAAGAATGGATGGATAACTATCCAGGGGAACACCTTGGAAATATCTTGACATCTATCTACGAATTGGCTACAACACCCCTAAAAGAAATTAGAGAGTCGCGAAAAATCAGCCGGGCAGCATTTTCTCGAATATACAATATCCCGATTAGAAGTTTAGAGGATTGGGATACTGATAAAAGAAAAATCGCTGATTATAACAAGATGCTGATTGCTTATACATTTTTCATGGATGGCTTTTTAGGTAAAGGGGGTGAAAGAAATGAATAGATTGTTAAGTATGCAAATTCCTGTTAAATATGTTATTATCGCTATTTTCTTGTGCTTACTTTTGTCTTTGTTTTATAAAGATGCATCGTACAATAAAAGAGAACTCTTGACATATGCTCTCGGTGTAGCTATTTTAGTCAAAATTGTTTTTATGCGTGGGAATTAGAAATGGATAGAATAATTACTAATTTAGCTAAAATGAGACGCAACGCTAATCTGACAATTGACGACTTAGCACGATTAGTTGGCACTAGCAAACAAACGGTAATGAAGCTTGAATCAGGCGTAGGCGTACAATTAAGTATTATGCTCCGAATATCAGTAATCTTCGATGTGCCGGTAGAAGAATTGCTACAACCGTCAACAATTGACGAGAAAAAACAGAAGCCACTAAATGACACAATCACAGTGAATATCGTAAAAGAAATGAGAGCCGCTCGTAAACTCTCTCAACCTCAACTTGCTGAAAAAATAGGTATTAGTGAACACGCTATTATCAACGTTGAAAAAAGATTCAACACTCATGAGGTGCGTTATTCTATAGCTAAAAAAATCGCTAACGGACTTAGCTTTAATACAAGCGACTTGTTTTTTATCGTTGACAAAGACTTGCCATCAGAGCAATTAGAAACAATTGTTAAGCTTCGTACCTCGAATTTACTTGAAAAATTAAAATAATTTCCTCCCCTCTTTACGTATTTATATGAAATGCGATAAAAGTGTATGAAAATAAGCCTATCTCAAATTAAGAGTTAGGCTTTTTATTATTTACAACTATTCTACAATTTTGATTGTATTTAACAACCGCTGATTACAGTGATTCAACTAAAGTACAATTTTCTTCATAAAATTTCAACTAATTTATGTCGTTGCAACCAAAATACAATAATTCATCAGTTTTGCAACCAACGACATGCCATGTTAATACTTTGCCTTTTTCTTGAAAATATGTAAACAAAAAACCTACACTTTATTTTGTGTAGGTTTTTCTGATTAAATATAAGGAGGAACACTAACTTTATTATTGTTGTCAAACTTGATTTGCACATTTGCCCTGTCATCTAAATCACTTGCTAAATTATCATTAAACACTTCCAAAAATTGAATCCAACCTGTACTTTCCCCGCCTTTTAGAACACCTTTCATATCGATAGGAATTGTTTTGTTTATTTTATCAGAGAAATTACTCATCGCTTTATGAGTTCGTGTATATATTTCCTGTTCTCCGCTATTTTTAACGTAAACATGAATAGCAAATGTATTAACATCACTATAGTTTGCTGTCGTATATGAAATAGTGTCAGCTAAGACTGAACGAATTTGCCACTTTGTTGTCAAACCGCTTTCTAAGCCCATACCAAAGTTAACTTTTCCTGTTAATTTACCAGTACCCAATTTTTGTTTGAATGTGCCGTCCAACCAGTCAGTCCATTGGAAGGTAAAGTTTCCAGTATTACGATCGATTGAAACGCTCATACCTGGAGTAGAATATTCGATTACATATTGACTATTCACTTCCCAATTTTGCGCTGCTAATTCATCAATAGCTTGCTCAACTTTCCCTAGCTTGATCCAGATTTTATTTACTGCATCTTCTAGCTCGTGAACTTTTTTCCATAATCCACAAATGGCGCACACAAGTGCTTTAGTCATATTCCAAGAATTGCTAACTAAATCGTATAGCCAACATTTTAAAGCGTTAATATCGCAAAAATCTAATGTTTTTAGACTGTTCCATAAGTTGCCATTCAGAAATGTGTTTAAAGCGTGCAAGTCTTTGCAATCAGTATTATTCTTACCATTAAAAGGATGTATCCCCTTATCATTTTGAAGGTTATCGCAGATTTCATCGGTTACTTCATTAAAACAGAAATTTTCATCTCCATTTTTAATCGTTTCTAAAGCAGTTTCCGTATCAATATCAGGAACTTTACTACACGAATTACAACTGCCGTTGAATCCTGATTTATTACCGCAGCTATTACAAGCCATTACTAATCATCCTTTCCTATGCGTTTTTAGCAAATGTTGCATCTACCCAAACTTTGAACCCAGATACCAGTACAGCAATACCATTACTTGCTACATCATAATCAACAATGGCCATAACATCATTAGCGAATTTAAAATTATTTCCAAATACCGAATTATTTGAAGTTCCATCAGCCCAATTAATGCCAGCCATTGGAATGCCATTGTTACGCCATTCAATATCTGATGTTGTAGGTGATGGTGTTAACCCGCTAAGATTATTGCTAATGACTTGCCAAATACCTGCATAATTAGAACGATCATCTACGTTAATGACAACACCGTTCCATTGAACAAAGCCGTATTTACGCATATAGTCAACATCATTCTGTGGTTCTGGTTGAGGTTGTGGGACAGCAGGTTTTGATGGTTCTTCGATATTGGTGCCACTTTGAATCCTCCAAACTTCAAAATAAGTCGGTACATTTATGTTAAAGTAATTATTGAAGTCATGCCGAGAAACTGCTGTTCCATATTGTCCGCCAGTCCAATAATCAGTGCTAATAAAGTTGTTTTCATCTTCCATTACTCCAACGTGACCGCCTGCTCCGGCAGAAGCGCCCATGCCATATTGAGGATCACCCCAACTCATTAAAACAATATCCCCCATCTTCGCATCCCATTCTTGGTTTGCAGAAATACGTTTATAACCATTCTTAGCTAAGTAACCACTTAAAGTCACCGTACTATATAACTTGTCGTAAGCTACCCCTCCTGCATCTCTTACAGCTTGTGTGATCGATCCAGAACAATCAGCGGTGCCATCTGTTCCATTTCTGGAGCCTGTCATTGAATACGTTAATTTCCCTTGTCTGTCGTAAAACCACTGTACAACTGCTTTATTACTTACACTCATTTAGCACTTCCTCCTCTACTAATTTATCGATTTCAGTATCAGATAAATGAAATTCGGGATTTGCTACCAAAAAAGCGTTAACCGCTGCAATAGCACTTCTTTTTTTTGTCTCATTAGGTACGTCTTTTTCTTTTTCTAGTTTTACAGCATCTTTTGCTACAATACGAATTTTGCCTATATTATCCACCATTATTACCATCTCCCTTAGTATTGCCTGTGATAACGGCGATAAATGCCTGATGCAGGCCCGTTGAAGCTAATCCGCTAATAGCGCCATAAATTACATTGCTAGGTGTTATCTGCCAGTTGTCTATCCATAGAGACAAGAAAATACCCACTACCGCAAGAATTAACGGGATATACTGATTGTATTTATCTTTCAAGAAATTACTTTGCTTTAAAACAAAACCAACTGTTAGACAACCTAACACCACTAAGGGTATTAGGTCGAATGTTGGTAAATCAAAACTATTCATATTATTTACCTCCTCTGATAGATCGAATAGCATCACGTTGGATACTATCTTTTCTAATTTCATCAGTTACACTTTTAGCAATATCTGAAGCCAAACTTGTAGTCGCTTCTTCTACCGCATTTTTAATAATTTCTTCTTGGCGCATACGACTTCTGCACCAAGGATTCCACCAAGGACAAAATCTCAACATATTTATTCCTCCTTACCCTTTTTATTTTTAGTCAAATACATTGTAGCTAATGTTGTTAGTAATGAACCCATCGCTACTTCCAGACCATTCTTATTCATAAACTCTGTTGCTTTTTCTCCAATAATTATGCTATAAGTAAACAAAATTGTAAGAATAATAATAGTAATAATAAAAAACTTTAAAACAGAGGGAGTAGCATCCCATATTCTTTTATACTGCTTTTTCTTCATACTTTTAATTTCTTCATCTAAAGATTTCAATTCCGTTTTTTGCACAATTTGTAAATGTTTTGTTTCTTCGGATGATTCAAATATCCCCATAAGCAATTTTGTATTTTTTGCTAGTTCTATTTCCATAGCATTCATTTTTCCAAGAATTGCATTGCAATCTTCTTTTGTCATAAACTTATCATCAACAATATCTATCACTTCTTGTTTTAATTCATCTTTTTTTATATATCGTTGGTCTAATTCATGCAATAAACTTTCCACATATAAACACCACCTATCTAATACTAGCTAAAATATTATAAGAAAGGAGATTTTCCAAATATTCTAACAAAGCTATCTGCCAAGTATCTTCCTATTGCTTTATGACCTGCTAAAGTGGGATGCTTATCTGGTTGCGCTTCGTACACCCAACTGTCAACGCCAACATAATGTACTCCATCAACACTTGCAGCAGCGTTTTTGCAAGCTGCAGTATATTTTTTTAGCCAATCATTCATTAAAAGTACAGGACTTCCTGGATGTCTTTTTTTCAAATCTTTTAAATATTTGATCATAACTTCTTCATATTTTACAGATGATACCGCTGAAGGAGTATCGTTAGTGCCTATATTAATAACAACAAAATCAGCTTGATTAGGAATAGTACGTTTATCTACAGAAGAATTAAAACTTATTTCCGGTAGAGTGGGCACCCACAAGCGATCTGATCGTTCGACTAAAGGAGCGCCTCCTTGGGCTATCCGAATTGCTTCAGCACCTAGATTATCTGCACAAAAATTAGCATAACTTTCAACCATGCTAGCACCGCCACCAGCTGTAAAACTATCACCATAAAAGAAGATTGTCTTTCTATTTTTGGGAATAGCTAAAGGGTATGTTGTTTGTTCAAAGCCAACAACATTCAAACAACCTTTGTAATTATAAAAAGAATGTTTATCCGATAGACTTTTACCAAAATAAGGATCGCAATATATTTCGACTACATGCTCACATTTTTCTAGTCCAGTAGCAATCAAAGTGGGATTATCATCATCATCAATCCATAACAAGAATGGTGTTCCACCATCAATCCTAATTGTAAGTTGTATTCCTACGATCTCTTTTTTAAAAAGGCCTTTAAGCTCGGTTCCGTAGAACCCTAATTGCATTCCTACAGTCGGAAGTGTTGATGTCATTACATCCACACCATCAAATGTTCTTTTTTCCCAATTACCCATAAAATAGGCATAGTTTGGAAAACTATTATTTTCATTCCTTGACAAACCTAGCGTGCTTTTTAAAATGTCCGAAGTCGATCCCCTAGTGCTACAGATTTCATCAAATAATAGTAAATCACCTTTAATACCAGTACCGAATACATCTCCATCCTCCAACTTTGACCAATCAATTAAAACTCTTGAATCAAAACTTCCGGCGTTTATGGTCCTTGTCAATTGCAACCATTCAACGTTATTTGAGGGAACATATCCTTGCACATTGAATTCAGAAACAAGAGTTCCTAGTTCGTTAGTGTTAACATCATATTCAAATATTAATAAACGATACAATCCTTTATTGTTTTTAAACAGACCTCCGATACAGTAAGTTTTTGTCGGATCGGAGTTTATCAATTGAACATCTATAACAGATTCGCTTATCCTTTTATTATTAATAGTTGACTTTCTAGAGAAAGGATATCTTGGCGTTTCTACAAACTGCAGTTCTTTCCTAAATTTCTCTAAGTCGATGTCAATTGTCACTTCGTAACTTCCGCTATCTTTTACAACTAAATAGCCATCGTCATTTTTAATTTGTGTTGGTTTATCAATAGTTGAACTAGTTTCATTTATTTGAATAAGGTTTTCACCATCTGTTGATAAGACCCAAATAGTATTATCTGGCAGTATATAAGCATGGTTGTAATCAGGGTAACCTATCTTCTCTAATTCTGAAATTGGTGTAAGCCAATTGCAATTTGATGTATCAAAATTACAGTTTTTTGGTACTTTAAAAATCATAAATTTTTCACCTTTTCTATTTTATTTTTTTCAAACAAACAAGCCATGCAACTTTCTACTTCTAAACCCAAAAAATTTGAAATTGCGATTGAAGCATTATTAACAGTTTTTGTGTAAATGATCTGGATATATTCTTGCAAGCCGTTTTCCGTTATTGCATCTTTTGCATCTCTCATTTCAGCCATACTTAAAAGTTGATGCTTAAATAAACATGAAAATTTATCATTCTGTTTTTTTTTGGCTACAATTGAAGCGATTTGCAAAGCTAAATATGTTTTTTCGTACCTAACTTCTCTGATACTTGACTTATAAGCTAACGATTTTTGAATCTCTGAATCTATTTCATCAACTTCTTGTTCGTCTTGACTATCTTTTATATCTCTTTGCAAAGATTCAATATAGCGGTCTATATGCGCTTCTGATTCAGCATCGTTCATAATTGACCAAATCAAATCTTCCAAAGCTCCTGTTTGAGCTAAAACGTTAATCGGCTTTTCCATATCTTTCAATCCTTTCATAATCTCATTAATATTTTATCATGTACGGTATATGCATACTCCTTTACCTGTTCTCAAAAGATTTCAGTTGTTCTCTTTTTCTTTTCGCTTCTAAATCAAACGAATACTGGTAGTTTGCGCTTCGGATTTTTATTAGTGAGATTATACTTTGGGCATCTGTCGGATGTGACTTTAAATGTTTTTCTAACTTAGATGTATCTTTAATCATGCTAGACCACCTCTATCAATATGGTTAAATTTAACGTGATAACTAATATCGCATTCACACAAAGAATTTGGATCTTGTGTTAGCTCTATTTCTTTTCTACCGTGAGCTAAAATTGCTGCTTGTTGCCAAGTTGGAAAGTATTCGATAATTCTTAGAATGTCATAGACTTCACCATCTTCTTTAGGGAAGTAACCATAACCATTAATGAAACTTCCATATTCTAAAATGAGCGCATCGGTTATATCAATGCCGTTAATTTTTATTCGTATATCCTTTGTTTCGAACTCTTGTTCGGAGACTTCTATCCCGATTTTAACTTCATGATTATGAGGATTTGGAGTTATAGCATTATTATTTATTGATAAAGATTTAGGTTCAGTTAATATAGTCTGAGCAAAAGTTGTAACAAGTGGCCTAACGTGTAAGCTGAATGTATACCTCATGATGAATTGAACATCACGAGATATAGAAAATCCAGTATATAATCGATCAACACCACGGAGCATAGTTTGAAAATCAGCTTTTGAATCTGATACCGTATTTCTTCTCTGGAATTGTCTTTGTTTTTCTATTTGGATTTGATTATCTTGTCTTTTTATAATTTTGGCGAAAGCTTCATCAATCAGCGTCATCTTTAAACAACTCCTTGCTAATAGTTATTACGTTTGTTTCATTCAAATTGCTATCGAAAGTAGTTTCAATTTTTGTGATATAAAAGTCTGCTGATTGTTCATATATTTTTTTACAATATCTGCTACATCCGTCAAACAGTAGCAATTCGTTAGAATAATCAAAGTAGACCTTGTCTAATACGTTTATATCCGGAGGTAAACATCCCACTTTCAAACTTATTATTTCTCTACGTCTACCTTGATGTTTCAGCAATTTTACTGCAGCATTGTAAGCAATCCTTGATTGTCTTGAACGTTCTTCATTACTAATTGCTTCTCCATCTTGTTCAAAGGGTGCCACGTCATTAAAGCTTTTGGTTTCTTCTATAATTTTCCCTTGCTCTAAGTTGATTGAAAATTCGTCCAATATTGAATACTCAAGTGAGTTATTAGATGCAATCCTAGTAATATTTGTATAATAGTTCTTTTGTTCGTTGTTTACCGTTGGATTTAAAATGACTACTGGAAATCCAGCAATCGGAGGTTTTCCAGCTTGTTGTTGTTCCAGGTAAACATCTCTAAGCGTTAAACTAGCTTGCGAGCTGTCCGATTTTTCACCGTATACAGTAACAGCATTGAACACATGATCAAATTGCTTCTCTATAGAAACATCACTGATAATTTTTATATGGCGTTCTGTTTCGCCACTTTCAGATAACAAATAGTCTTTTTTATCTCCAAAAGAGCCTATTTCCAAATAACGATCATATCTAAATCCTGCTCTCCACCAAATGTTGTCTGTAAGCTCACATGCTTTGGTTAACGCTTCAAGGTGTCCTTGACGACTAAAAGCGTAGTTTATATTAGCCTTCATCGCCTCTTCATCAGCATTTATATACCAATCTGTTGAATACAAAAATGGTGACTGGCTAAAAACGTCTGGGAAGTTTCTATTTTTGACGGTATAGTTTTCTGGTATTTGTCTTTCATCCCATTCAGCTATTTTATGGTCTAACTGTATTTCGGCTGTCTCGCTATCCTTATTTAATGTAATAGTTTTGACAACACCATCAAACATTTTATCGAATATTATTATTTTCACATCGATGTTCCCATCGAATTTTTCAGCTTCATATATCGGTAATTTGATTGAGCAACTAGGTATTTCCATAGGCTCATTTGTCCATGAAATACCCTCTATCATGTCATCAACATATTGTTCCTTACCTTTTTTATCAGTAATAATTATCTTGAACACACATTCCCCGCTGTAATCATGCCCGATATTTTTTCTAGATGAAGAATGTGGGAAAAACAAAACTGGCAAATCTAATGTCTTTGTTGATCCATCTGAGATAACTCGCAAGAATTTCACATAGAAAGGCTTTAAGTTTTCAAACTCCATACAAAAATCGATTCCACTCCATTCTATATTTGCGACATCAGGATTAGCTTTTTTTATATCAGACCTTTCTTTAATATCCAGTTGGACCGATGACAACAAATGGTCATTTGTAGCATCGAAGATTTGCATTTTTTCGATTTGTCCATTATTAACAGTAGAAGCATAAACAGTCCTCGAAAGACTTCTACCACTTGAAAAGTCAATTCCATCAACATTAACTGTACGAATAAAAGCATCCCAACGATTACCAATGACCGCTGGGCGTTCCCAGCTTGCAACCCATGCATTAGTTAGATACTCTGGTGATTGTGAACCACTCCAAAATTCTTCCCACGTTCCCCATCCTGCATCAATCCACTGCCCTTTAACTGATTTAGCAAAATTTATTTGATACTTTGCATCTGAATAGGTTCTTTGCATGTGGTTTGGCACATCACCCCAATTAGAGGGGTAGGACCATTGAAAATATCCATGTCCTTGAGATCCAGTTGAAGCATCATAGGCTTGTTTAGCGCTCGGATCAATCGTAGCTTCTGCGTATGCGTTAGCACACAATGCCAATGCGGTGTTTTTTGCTATTCCTAAATCCATACACACATAGATAAAGAATTGCGCTCTTGAATTAATATCATCCCAATTAACAGTATATGTTTCTCCACTATTGCCCCCGCCGTTACCATCGCTAGTATTATTTTGCTGCGGATTTGGCTTATTATTAGCAAAATGCCAACCTTTGATGCACAACTTACTTCCTATATAACTAAATTCTTCTATTTCTCCAGCGTTATCCATATTTTCAGCAGTGTTCTGTCGACTGGTAGCATCTCCAGTAGCTTGCTGACTGCCGCCATTTGCATTCGGACTTCTGAAAATTGTATAAGGTGGATTTCCGGCACTTGCTAATACTGCATTAAAATTATCAATAGATACACCATTAGCCCCATAGTTACAATGTATAATTGTATTAGCATCTAAAAAAATACCGGCATGTCCAGCGGCCCCGCTTGATTGCCCTTGAATACCGAAGATAAAAATATCTCCATAAGCGAAAGGAGCTGCAGCTTTAGAGAATCCGATTTGAGGTAATTCACTGAATAAACTGTCTGTATTCCCTATAGGTAAACTAGCCCCTGCTTTATTTAATGATCCATAGATAGCACCGCTACAATCTGCTGTACCGTCAACTCCTGTTCTGCTACCATTCATCGAGTAAGTGATGCCATTATTTTTTAGAACACGCATGTTTGATATTGCCGTGTCCATATTGATACTCATAATGCAATCCCCCTCACATATACTCTTATTTCTTGTGTTTCGTTTTTCTTAAAATTGAAAAATCTAATGACGTTTTTACCAGTATTCACTTTCCAATGCACAATACCGTTACTTCCACTTTTTTGTTTCAAAGAAAAAGAACTTGCATTACAATCGTCATTTGGTGTGCAATCTCCACTACAAACGCCGTGAAATTTAGAGATATCCAAGTAATCACAATTATTTTTCACAATACCGCTAGATATAATTGTTTTACCGCTATACTCCCCTTCAATGACACTCTTTTCTCCATTAAATTCAATGGTTAAGTTTTTGAAAGTTCCACAAATTTCAATAACTACATCGTCCGTTTCATATAATGTCATCGCTTGAAATTCTGCAAGAGCCGTCTTTACACCGTAATCGGAATATGCAAGAATATTAGGCTCTTGACAATCGCATGAATAGTTAATCTTTTTATTGTTACCACAGTTTCCAATTTGATTAACTAAATCATTTTTAGGAATCTCACATAAACGATCACCAGCACATTTGAAACACATTTTTTTAGGTGCTAGCCCTATATTGCACCAACAGCATTCACACAAAGGACGTTGGAGCGCTTCAAAGCACTCCAAAACATCACATTGATGATATTCCTCAAGATATGTTGCGGTTGAATCCGCAATGTACCATATACCTTGCGGCAAGTATAACGTTACAGTATACGTTAATTGCCCTCTTTTCTCTTCTAAGCCTTCTGAAACTGATTCAGCTTTAGCGATAGCCCAAAGCAACAAATCGCCTTGGATTGCCCATAATCGACCTATTTTATACAAATTGCTTTGCACGAATTGCTCAATCATCTCTCGATCTTCACAATTAAATTTATTTTTATCGATTATAATATTCATACTAAAAGTTTTAGAATTGATTTTACGGCCGCTTGTTCTTTCTGGAGTATAATCTCCATGGTTATTAACAAAGGCATCCTTAGAGATTCTAAAATCAGTCACAATCTCAGGTTGAGTTTGGATGTGGGCTGTATGGTTAAATACTAATTCGTTAAATTGCACAATTTTTTTCATTATCTTAGTCTCCTATTAGATAATTGGACAACATCTGGTGATGCAGTGGTGTATACACTCATCTGTTGGTTTGTCGTTGTATTATTATAGATATTATTGATAACGCTCGATGTTGTGTTTGATATACTTCTACCTAGATTAGCAAATGTCGGTGATATTTGACCTCTTCTTAATTGTTCAAAGAATGGCATTCCGATTTTATCCATAATCCTTTTTGGTATAACACCCTCTCCATTTTGCAGGATTGGTTGTTCTGGTGAATCAATTATCCTTGAATATCCTGACGGACTAAACGTCTTACCACCACTAGCTAAAACTACTGGACGAGGTCTTGTTGAATTTGTATTGCTTGAGTTGTTACCTGATTGAGAGTTGTTAGTCAATTGCTGCAATTTCGAAACTCTACTGCTGATTGAATTATCTAGCAATACAAGGGCATTATTAAATCCATCATTCAGATATTTTCCATACATATTACCCAATCTAGAAAAAACTTCCGCTTTACTTTGTAAAGAATTAATCTGATTATCAATACCACTCCCTATACCTTGGACAGATGAATTAAAACTATTTTTTAAAGCATTGCCCCAACTTGAACCTATATTTTTAAAGGCATTTACTTTTTTGTTTAACTTAGCAACCAAAGTATCAATAATTGTCATTATTTGTTTAGGTACATCGGATCCCTGGAAACCTTGAACAACCTTTTCGCCCCAACTTTTACCAATTGGTTGGAAAGTAGTTGATGACATTTCTACCATTTTATTGGCCATATCAATAAATACTTGAATTAAACTTGCTGCATTTTGCATACCTTCTTCATAAGAGAATTCATTCATCGTATCGATTATTCGTTTCATAGATGATAATCTTGATATAACCGCACCTTCAGAAAATTCAATATTTCCTAAAGTTGGCAGCTTATTACCAAAATTGACTAAAGAATCAATCGTAGAACTCGCCTTGTCTACCATTTCAGTAGAAATTAAGTTTTCTGAATCTGGGAAATTATCTAATGTAATTCGATTCATTAAACCCATAAATGCTGTTATATTTTTTTGAATGCCTGCTATATCGATTTCATCTGATTTGATTTCCGACATTTTGCTTATAGCTGTTTTAAGAGGTTCAATTAGATCGCCATACTTTTGCAAATCTTCTTTACTAACCATAGAGTCAACATATTCATCCCACTTTTCAGCTTTCAAAGAACGTAACAAACCTTTGACCCTTGCAATATTCTTATTAACTTCATCTGCGTTTAGTGGTTGCAGTTCAGCGAATTTATCAGTAATTGTTCGTAACACCTTTAATGCTTCTACAGCTTTGTCTAATGTTTTAGATTCAATGAATCCATTTTGAAAGTCAATCCAAGAATCAGCTCGCATCATCCTTAAACAACCTTTAATCGCAGCAATTTCATCATTGATTTTCTTTGAATTTCCATCTACATTTAATGTACCAATATCTTGTAATTTTTCTCCTAATACTTTCAATGTGTCCAATACTAAAGTAACAGGCTCAATTAAATTCTTATCAACAAAACCACTCTCATATTCAGTCCATTTGTCAATCACAAGCATTCTAAGCACGCCACGAAGGGCAGCCAAATTATCATTTGCTTTTCCAGAATCAAGCTCTAATAGAGCTAATTTTTTCAGCTTTTCTGCTATTTCGTTTATTACATCTAAAGAAGAAGTTAATGGTTCTATGAATTTCTTATCAACAAAACCACTTTGAAATTCAATCCAGTTTTCCGCTTTCAACATTCGCAAAGCGCCTTTTAAATTTACGATAACGTCTTGAGCCGAACCTATTTCTAATGGTATTTTAGATAACTCTAATAATTTTTCAGATAATTCTTGAATTATCTTTAAAGCTCCTAGTGAAGGTTCAATAAGATTTTTATCGACAAATCCTTCTGAAAACTCTTCCCAATCACTAGATTTCAACATTCTAAGAGCGCCTTTTATATTCACAACAATATCTTGAACAACTCCAGTTTCAACGCTGTTAGTTGCTATAGTGGCCATTGATTTCGATATTTTTTCAAGTGATTTAAGCGTTTCTATAACTTCTGCAAATAAGTTACTAGTTACATAGCCTTCATTAAATTCGTCCCAATTCTCAGCCTTCAACATTCTCAATGAACCTCTTATGTTAACTAACGCATCTTGAGCCTTTCCAATTTCTGGAACGCTATCTATAAATTTATTCATTTGCTCATTTACATTTGAAAGTAACTTTATAGCTTCTTCTAAGTTCTTCAACAGATTTTCATTTACTAATCCGTCGTTAAATTCTTCCCACTTATCAATAGTGAGCATTCTAGCTAAACCTTTTACATTTACTAAATTAGTTTGTGCTTTAGTTATATCCATTGACATAGATTCTAGTTCTTTAATACGATCAAATAATTTAATGATGTAATAAATTGTTGTATCTATAGAATCAACAAATTTAGGTTTAACTGGACTAAACCCAATTTCCGAAAAGTTTTTTACATCAATTAAAGGTAAAATTTTCTGAATGGCTTCGATATTTTTTTGGACTTTATCGCTATTGATAGATAATTTTTCTATTTTTTTAATACGTCCTGCCAAATCTATAATATTATCTAAAGAGTCAATTGCATTAAAATAAACCGCTGAATCTGCTTTATTTTTAAACGCTTGACCAACTGAAGACCAAAAGCCCCCATCTAAGGAAAGTTCATTTAGAATTGATTGAATAGAACTAATAATTTTATTTGTTTTTTCGCTATTAATAGTTGAACCCTTCGTATTCAGTTCTTTTAGCTTTTCAGATATAACAATCATATTATCAAGTGTTTTTATAATTGAACCAGTCGTGAAACCAGTTACGATAGAATCAAAAAGAGCACCCAAAGAAGACAGTTCAGAGTCAACAATCGTTTCTAATACAGAAATAATATTCGCTATTTTTTTATTTACGTTCCCGAAATCGTTCGGAACTTTTTCATCCAACTGTTTTATTGTTTCTGCTAGTAACATTATCTCTAACGCTAAAGCTCCGATCGCTACAACTCCAGCTCCTAAAGCAAGAGCGCCTATGCCAGTAGCCATGATTGCACCGATTGCACCAGTTAATAATGCCATCTCACCAATGACAAGAGCGATTGATCCCATTTTCTTTTGAATGTCTATAAAATCAATATTGACTTTAGATAATTTTTCTAATGATAAAGTCATTAGGTAAATTTCGCCTGCAATAGCTGCTATTGTCAATACTCCAGTTAACATGGAAGATCCGGCTAATTTACTGATTTTATCAACAGCAACTGTTATTAATCCCATTCCAACAACAGCTTCAGCGATCGCAATCATTTTAGGTTGTAGTTCGCCCAAATCACCGACTTTATTTACTTCTTGTAGTGCTTTTGCAGCTAAGTAGATGTTTCCTGCTATACCAGCAATAGTCAACATCTTCAAGCCTAAACTTTTTAAGTCTTCTACTCCTACAGTTTTTAACTCTGTTAAACCACCTTTACCACCAAATAAACTAAACTTAGGAATATTCATTTTACCTAAAAAACTCAATCCTTTTAGCGCTGCGCTTACTGTTTTTAAACCTACGATAGTTTTTAAAAGTGTAGGAATAGCCGATCCAAGCCAAGATAAATCTTTTCCATTCCCTCCAAACGCTTTTTCAGCCATATTAAAAATAGATTCAATTGCACTGAAGAAAGGCTTCATCCCTTTCATAAAATTATCAGAAAAACCTTCACCGAAAATGGCATCAAAACTTTCAGAAAGAACTTTCCCCATCTCTTCCAAAATAGGCTTAATTTTTTCCGGCAATTCTTTAGCCATCTTTTTAACATTTTTAATTATTTCGGGCGATAGTTTAGCTAAAGATTTTTGAAGGTTTTCCAGGTAAACTGGAAATGATTCTGCGAATTTATCTGCATTACCTGTTGTTAAAAAGTCTTGCCATGCAGCTTTCATTTGCTTAAATGAACCTTCATAAGTTTCTGCTGCCTCTTTTGCAGTTGTTCCAGTAATATTCATCGCTTCTTGGGCATTATGAATGGCTTGAATAAGAACAGGCATTGTTACCTCTGCAATATCCGTAACAGTATGATCCAAATTGCCGAAATCATTCACTAATTTCATTGCTCCTGTTTGATTCCCACCATAGCCTAATTTCAAATTATCAAGCATTGTATAATTTTGTTTAGCGAATCCCTCATAAGCATTTTGAATCATATACATATCTGTACCAAATACATTGGCATTATCAGACATATCTTTTAACGCTTGGTCAACTGCTTCTGCAGCTTTGGCTTGATCGCCGTTTAATTCTTTAATCAAACTTGCAGAAAAAGAAGCAGCTTGTTCTAGATACTCGTTTTGACTAACTCCTGCTGTTTTATACGATTGATCAGAGTTTCCCATTACAATTGATGCTGCACCGCCATAAAGCTTTTCAATACCGCCTGTATTTTGTTCTAAATCAGATGCGGCGTTAACAGCTTCTTTCATAAATGCTGCAATTCCAGCAGCTCCGGCTGTTCCCATCCCGACCAATGCTTTAGTAACGCCGATTACTTTATTCGTTATGCCGTCTAATCCATCTGCCATAGATCCGAAGTCTATTTCAACTTTCGATGATTTGATATCATCTATAGCTTTATCGACCTTATAAAGCTCAACATTAGCTGTTCTAATGGGTTGGATATCAGCATCTATCTTTAATTTTTGACCGTTTAGACTCGCTATCTTTTTGTTTATAGAATCTATTTCCTTTTCGGCATCTTCTACATCGGTCATTCCTAGTTTAATTTCTGTTTTCTTTTGCCGTAACTCACGCATTTCAGCAGTTATACGCTGAGACTTATCCCTTAGCGCATCCAACTGTTTGCTATCAATTTCTAATTGATGTTTTTTGCTAGTTAGTTCTTTGAGTGTCTTTTGTGACTTCGTAAGCTCACCGTAGAAGGCTGCTAAATTCGATTTCACATTTATTGAAAATTGCCCTACGCCAGATGCTGCCATACGAACCCCACCTCTTTTTACTGATTATTTTGTTTAGCTGATAAATAACTAATTTCTTTTGTTAATTGCGTTGCCGACGAATCCAACCACTCATTTTTATTGAAAATAGCATTTAATAATTCAACATTTGGCAGACTAGCTACTTTCACATCTTCTAAATCAAAAAACTGTGTCATAATAACGTTAATAACTGGACTAAAGATAGCGTGTATTTTAAGCCATGCGCCCATTTTTCCTTCTTTCAATTCGACCTCTAAACGCTCTGTATCTATTTTCTCGTACTCGTTAGCCAATTTCTTTGATTGTTCAATCAATACATCGGAATCTTCTTCTGTTTGCTCTCTGAAATTAACAACAATTTCACTAAGATCACCATCTTCGTTTTCAACAACAAGTTCAAATCCATTGCTTTTCTTTTTTTCTTCTTCCTCTGCTTTTGCTAATTCTCTTCTTAATTCTTTAGCTGTTTTTGTCATAATAATTCTCTCCTATCTCATTCTGTCTAATGTATCTTGTATAAAATTATGTGGTTTGTTACCTGGATGCCTTACCATCTTTGCATAATAATCCTTACCGTTAACAACCCAATGCAGAGCCTTTCCATTTTTGGCCCGAATAATATGTGGTTTTGAACCGTAATAATAATAAGGAACATAATTCACGTGACCGGCATTTCTTGGGTCAGAAACTAATTTATTTTCGTTTATCCCAACAAGAAAGCTTCCGTCCGATTTTTTATCCATTTCTACTGCATCACTCAAAGCGCCTGTTTTCCTGTTGATAACGTCTTTCATTATCCTTTGACATTCCTTAGCTCTTTGTTCTGTATTCTTTTCTACACTTTCCCACATTGCCCCAAATACGTTACCACCGAACGGATTACTCATCTTCAGCACTTCCAATCTCTTCAAAGTAGAATGTTTGCTTTTTAGGCGGTCTTTGTTTAGGTGCTTTCGGCTGACTATACTTGTAATTAATAAACGAACTTAGAGAATTATCATTTGATATCTTCGCAAAGGTGACAATCAATTCCGAAGTTGACCAGTTAGAAATAATATCATACGGTCTCATCTTGTAATTCTTTGCTATTTCGTGGGCAATATTGACGTAAGGATCAATAAATTGACTTCCTTCTAGCGAATCATCTATTTCTTGAGGAGAAATAGCAATATTGAATTCTTTATCATTCGTAACGTTGTACAGAGCTTCGTTGATAAGTTGCTTGTTGGCCATTACGAATGCATATGCCAATTCGTCTGAATAATCTAATTTAGTTTCATCTCCAAAAAAACAAACAAGAACATCAAGTATATTCCTTTCTAGAAATGACATTATTTCTTTATCTTCAAAATCCATCATGTCTTCGTCATATAACTTGCCGATTATTTTTATTAATACCATAGTTGCGCTCAATGTGATCGTGTGATTAAGCGCTGTGAGTTTACCTTTGCCAAATTCACCGTATTCTTGCATTTCTCCAGTAGCCAAATCAGATTGACCCACAAGAGTGTATTGACCATCGGTATCAACTCTAATATACGGTGGAGCAAGGCTGTAGTTGGTTGTAAATGCATTTACGACATCTTGCTTATCAATTTTTTTACTCATATTATTATCAAAAAAAGGAGTAAGTTGTACTTACCCCTTCCCTTTCTTACTTACTATTGTCAAGTTTGACTAATGTTCCAAATTTACCGTCATCATCTTTGACCATAGAATAAGGAATAGTGATTGTACCTGCTGCATTAGTCCATGTTAATGGTAATCCAGTAGCAAACACATTGTCAGCTTGCAATAAGTACTCATCTTCACCGATAGGAGTTGTAATTTCCATGTAGTATCGAGCTTCGTTAAGTTCTTTTGTTGTAATCTCCCAAGCTGTTCCATTTTCCATCTTAGGATATGAAATGACAAATTTTTCATCAACATAAGTCGATTTAACGTATACAGTTTCGCCTTCCACGAAATACATGTCTTCTGGAATAGTAACTTTGCTTGCTGCGCCATCCACTTGCATATGCTGTAAAATTTCGTACTCACAATTTTGTGGTTGTACAACTAAATGAGGACATTGAATTGCTGCCAAATCAGGAATCTCAATTGCCGCATACGCTACACCATTTAATGTTTTAGCGGCTGCTTTAAATTTACCGTTTCGTTTAACTGGAAATTGTGACTTATCGATGCGCTTATACAGGCCACCGAAGTCCCCTAGCTCTCCAATCATCTTGCTAGCTGTAATTGAACGTTCAATTGTTGTTGCTGTGTCATCATATGATGGGATTGAACAGGTATCTTCAGTGATAGTCAATGCCGGATCACCTGAGAAATCGGTGATACAAGTAAAACCAACTGTTTGATCTTTTACCATGTCATATGCATTTTCGAATAACTCAAGTGTCGATAAGCTAAATTTTGTAGCTTGTTTCGGTTCAACGGTAACCAAGAACCCTACTGATTCACCAATCCAACCAGTTCCGACTACTTCATCAGGATTAAATAGTTCTAAAACAACAGCATTCCATCCTTCATCATTCAAGATAACGCTAAATTTATTCCCGTTTTCGCTACCTTTATTTTTAACAGTAATATCGAACTTGTCACCTTTTTTACCGTTAACGAGTAAACGTAAATAACCATATTGGAAAGGTTCTCCGTTTTTATCTACTTCTGTAGTTACTACGGTTGAAACTTCTTTCCCTTCATCTGGAGTTTCAGGAGTTACGAACAGCGTTCCTGTCATATCGCATTTTTGCAAACCACAAATTACTTCATCTGGTCGATCACTAAACAATTTGGAAAACAAAATTGAACCATCTACGGCTTCTGAGTTCCGAAAACCAAAAATATTACATTGTTTTGGATTACGTAACTTTGTAAACCAAGCTACAGAATCTGTTGAAACTTTTCCAAATGCACGAGATTTAAAGTTTGGACGACATTTATCTAAATAACTCATTGATTTGATCCCTCCTGTTTATTCCTAGCACGAGTTTTCGGCTTTTCATCTTGCTTCTCTTGTTCTTCTTTTTGCTGGCGAACATTTAAAGCAAATTCTTTTTGGTGTGTCATGTCGCCACGTTGCGCACGAGCTTCTAATCGGTCTTTATAGCTTTCTTTTTCTTTAGCCATGTGTTTTCTCCTTTACACTTTTTTAAACAGTCCAGTACGCATAAATTTGCTGAATTCAATCAGTGAAACCTCTTGAGGTTTTCCAACTCTCCAAGTCCTACCGTAAATTTTCTTTACTGTAATAGTTGGAATATTTCTAGAACCTCTGCAAGAGCCACAAACCGTACCGTCCTCTTTTTCTCCTAAATATTCGATTTGAATCATTTAACAACAGTCCAATCTTTTATTGATTTCAATTCACAAAGTGAATATTTTTCAATAACTTTGCTAAAATAACTAATTGCCATACGTTTGTATGTTGCTGACAAGTCTTTCGTGCCGTCTACTTCCACAATAGCTACATCGTCCTGCGATCCACAAGATGCGCATTCTACATCGTTCAGTTGCATATATATTTTTGCAATAGAGCAGAACCATTTACATAGTTCAGGAGGTATTTCATCTGTCCCTACTACGTATTCAAGCAATAGTTCATACTTAGAGCAGTTGTTGCAGCAATCTATTTGATTAGCGAGGTCAATCAACAAATCATGTGTGAAGTCATCATATGTGAACTCTAGTTCTTTTGTTTCCTGTTTAATGCCTGTCCACATACGCAGTTTCACTTTGATTGTTTCTGGCTGAACCCAATCTTCTGTTAGATTAACGATATATGTTCTTGGGCAACATCCGCCACATTCTTTTGATAAGGGGATTCTTAGTTTTAACAAATGATCGTCAATCCAGTTACCGCACGTTAAGTCTCCCCAGGTCTCAAGTGCGGTTAAAACTGCATTTAGCTTCTGTTCTTCATCTCCGCATTCGAAACAAGAACAGCAATCGCTCACTTGTTGTAAATATACGTCGATCATAAACTTGCCTATTTAATAAAAGGAGCATAAGAGTTAACGTTGATTAGCCCTTCAATCCCTTTTAATACTTTAGGTGTAAAACTAGATTTGATATTAGTAATGGCTAATAACAAGTTTGCTTCAGTTGATACAACAGCACCCATATTAGTTAAGCTAGTACAAGCACTCCAGCAATCAGGATAATCAACTTTGCCATCTTCAAAATGAACGAAAGCAGATTTATTTTTCGAAAATTCGTTATAAATAAATTTCGCATTCATATCTAACGGCACCGCAGAGAATACACCAACAGTTTGAGGAACAAAGTAAATATTCCCTGTAAGTTCAGTTTCATCTACGTAAACCAATTCGCTTTCTACTACTCGGTTATCTTCATAGTAATAAACGTTATCCGTGTATGTTGAACCATCATGACTAGTTCGTTGTTCAGAACGAACTGTCCAACCAGCCGGATAATTTCCATCGGCTTTCTTTTGTACCTCAGTTACGATTGCAGAATAAGAAATTTTATCAGCCAAATAAAATCCATCTCGGAAGTAACGTTTGCCAACTGCGTGAGTACGTGCAGAAACTTCTTTAAATGTATCCAAAATACCAACTGAACCATCAATCGTATAAATATCAGGATTAGTATAGACTTGAGCTAAACCGCTAAAACGTTTAACGATATTACCGTTCTGTTCAACTGTTAATAGTCCATTTAAGAAAGTAAGCATGTTTAGCACAACAAATTGAGCAATTAAGCCCAACTGTTCAAATTCTTCAATCGTTGGCAATGCTTTTTTAGGAACACCACTACCTAACAACATTTGTTTGTAAGCAGCATACACAGCGCTGTTAGAACCAGCCACGCCGATAGATTCCGCCATGATATCAATACCTTTTTTACATTTCTCCAGGCACAATTCTTTCAAGATAGTCGCATCTTTACACACTTGTAAGTCTCCAGCGATAACACAACAAGAATCAGCTTCTGCCGTCATAGGACTAAATGACATTCTAGGAATGTTTTCTAAGACAATATTATTATCTTTATCACGTCCAAAGATTGGCACGTTATCACCAGCATTTGAAGCATCCCGCATCGCTTTTAATTGACGTGACATTTGAGTATTAAGCAAGAAGTTAAACCCCTCGTCATACTCAATTAACGCCGTGAACATTGATTGCGCTAAGTTATTCCCTAAAAGTCCGCCGCCAATTAAACTGTTAACGGCAAGAATAGGATTATCCGAACTTAAAGTCGGAGTTCCTTGTTTCATTTCTACATCTTTAACAATATTCAAGGTTTTCACTCCTTCTAGTATTTGCTTGATGCTTGCATAAAAGCAGGCATTTCATTTTTATTTGTAGTTTCCGCTACTGTTTTTTTTGTATCGATCACTTCAGGTTTCTTTTGTGCAACTGCTGCTTCCGCAACTTCGTCTTCGATTTCTTCCTCTTGTTCAGCTTCCGCCGTTTCGGGTTCTTCATCCTCGACTGTTTCCTTTTTATCCATTGCAGCATTAGTCGCTTTTAATTCAGCGATTTCAGCTTCTAATTTAGCTTCTTCTGCTTTTTCAGCAAGTTCGGCATTAATTTTCTTTTGTTCTGCTAATTCAGCTTTTAAATCATCAATACGTGCCATTTCTGTTTTGTCCTCCGTTTCTATAATTGAATTGTTATCAGGATTATTTTCTTCTCCCTCGCTAACAACTTTGAATACTATTTTCCGATCAGAATTTGTAATTCCTTTATCTTTCATTTCTGCTACTGTGTACCAAGTTTCTTCATTAATTTCAGATTCAACATCAACAATATTCGTTCGCTTTTTATAAATATCTTGAAAGCCTTCTTGCATTTTATCCAGGACTTCTGCTTCTTTTCTGAAATCATCCGCATCTCCCCAAGAAATGCCGGATGGTTTATGAATCATGAAAAGAGTTCCATCCATTGCGATGCGTTCATCACCAGCCAAAAAAATGATTGATGCCATACTAGCTGCAAGGCCAGAAATTACAGTAGTGATTGTTCTTCCGCTCGATCGTAATGTATTGTAAATTTCTAATCCTTCAGTAACAAGACCACCACCACTATTTATAACTACAGTGATTTCTTTAGAGTTTTCAGATGCAAGGAAATTCCTAACTCTATCTGCTGTTATCTCATAGCCTACAGTTCCATTAAGGAATAATTCAGGCATCTACCTTTACCAATAGCGGAACAGATTCATATTCAGCACTACCGCAACACTTGTCTTTGGTAGCTTCCGTTTTAACTCTTACCTGCGCATCTTTCAGAGAGTTATAATCTTTTTCAGAAAATGAATAGGTTTTACCTTTGAATAACGAAACCCAGTTATTATCTGAAGCTTTCACTATTCTTTTTTCTGTTGCTACTCGATCGCTTAATTCAACATTTATTCCACCATCCACATTTACATATTCTGGTGAGTTTTGACGTAACAACTCTCTTTGACCTCTTGTCAGAGTGCCATAAGGACGAGATTTCAATTCATTAATCGTATTGTCTTGCTTCGATTCTTCTTGTGTTTCTTCTTTGACAACTGCTTTAGATACAACATCTAATAAACTTGTTTGTGTTTCTTCCGGATCTTCTTCATCTGTTGTCTCTGTTTCTTTTTGATTCATTTTTTGGTCTAATAATCCTTTCAAGACATCTTTATTGGAAGTAGGATCATATTCGACCTGTAATTCGTCCAACTTTGTCTTGATTTCATCTTTATTCAAAGTTATTCACCTCCAGTTCCTGGATTCTCTGGTTCAGGGCAATTAGCTACACAATCATTGTAGTTATTACATTGCGGCTTTTCACCCAATGCTTGTTGTGTTGGATCAACAGTTAAAACAGCAAAAGCAGTACCGTTATATCCAAATAGGTATTGTTTTTTTCCATCGCTTGTCAAAAATTCTCCTTCATGTGGAAATGTCATATAAACACGTTCTGCATCCTCAGGCGTGTTCATGTTGATTGTTTCCCCATTTGAATGAACTTCTGCTGCAGTATAAATATATCTAGCCAAAATAATTCACCTTTCCTTTCTTTATACTTTCTACCAACACATTATCAATTTCTTCAACAGATAAGGATTCTTTGAACTGTGAGATTATGTCTGCTGACGAAACTGTAATAACATTAAAATCTGCATAGGCAGATGTTGATAGCGGATTTAGTTTTTCTTTTTTCTTGAAATGTAGCGCTTTGTATGCTCTTTTAGGCAAGAAACCTGTCGGAATCTCATCTACAACCGATGCGCTAATAACGACATCAATTGAACCGTCCGGATTTCTACGAGCAACATTTTTATATCTAATCTCAGGATCGAAGGTAGATAACTTACTAAACTCAGTCATTCCTAACCCTTCGTGTTTAATAGATTTTAAGTTTTTCTCTTGCAGTCTGTCATATTCCTGAATCGGTGCTACAACGTTACCATTTGAAAGTTCATAACCTATCATTTTTATTCCTCTTTTCTTCTGTTTTATACTTCTGTTTCTTCATAATCAGCAAATCTGATGTAGTACCCTTCTTCATTAAAAAGCTTATCGCACAACATACTCAAAACGTTCGCCGTGTCATTTTTCAGTGGATATAAAAAATTAGCTCTTGCATCTTTTATCAAAGCTTCTTTGCTAATATTTCCTGAAGCTTCACCAAGATTTAAAAGAATAGTTGGGAAATTTACAACTGATGAGATTATTTCATCTTGCTTTTCCCAGTAAAACTCATAGTCTTTAATTACTGTTAATGGTTTTATTTGCTCAATTTTTTCATACTGCTCATCCAGCATGATTACATTTGAATCTTTAGTATTGTTTTTCTTTATCAAGCTTGCTACTTTATTTCTCATTTTCTCAACAGCCTTATTCACTTCATCTTTGATACGATGGCCAGTTGCGGATAAAGCAGCCGAAACCTTCCCTTTAGGAAAAACAAAGACATTTCCGTAATCTCTATAAGTTGTACTCTCATTTACTTTTCTGTTTATTTGTAATAAATTTTGTAGTCGCATTAGATCAGAGTTTAAAATATATGAATCAGAATCAAATATAAGCATATTTTCTTTACTGATAATATAGCCGTTATCATCTCTGATAAAACCCTTCGGATGTTCAGACCAATTGATTGCATCTGGAACATCAGGTTCGCCAACTGTGTAGTAAATAACCTCATTAATAATCGCATCTGGCTCTTTAGGTATGAAAACATTAACAGCATCACGACCTAGACAATACAAACTAGGTTTAATTTCTTCATCGCCAGGATCAAAAAATAGATATGATTTGCCAAAAATTTCTTTTTCACGTAGAACTTTTTTTAATTCAGAAAAATTTGTTTTACCATTACCGTTTTTCCTGAAAAGAAATTGCTTAAACTCGAACGTGCGTTCTTTGCTTGTATCCGAATCTTTCGCTACCTCTATTTCAGTTCCAAAGATAGATGCAATTTTAGAATTTAAAACGTAGTTAAACATGGGAATCTCTTTGAAAATTTGTTCTAGCTTCTCCCTATCAATGCCACGATTCATCATTTGAATTAAATAGTTTTCGCATTCGCCGTAGCAATTTTTGCTTTCGCAATATGGGCATTGCCATGATTCACTCACAATAACACCTCGATTCATTCATACTTATGCTATTTAGCACGTATGTTCGCTTCTTTTTTATGGTATCACGGAATAAAAAATACGTCCCTTTACCTGTTTCCAAGTTAAGGGGACGTATTTTACAGCATGAAATCGTATATTGCTTGGATGCATAAAACAAAGCTATCGGCATAGTCTGGTGACTTTCCGATTCGTGATTTAATGACATCTTTCGGTATTACTTTTATTTTTTTTGCATCGGTAATAAATTCTGTTGCATCTAGTTCCCGACTCAGCTCATTAGATTCGCAATAACTGGCTACTTTTCTATTTCTAAGTTGTTCACTCGTGTTCAGATACATCTCAGCACGCTTATTTAGTGCTAAGGAAGTTTTACCTTTAGCTTTATCTGACACACTACTTCCGAAATCGATACTACCTACCACTATGCCATCGCTATGAGTTGCCACATAATCGATAATGTGCTGTCCGTGTGCAGGATCGACATAGACAGAATTGACATTTGCTTGCATTAGAACAGCGGTGACATCTGCCCCAACCTTATAAGATGTATACCCATCTATCCATTCGTCATCAAAGGTTTGGAACCCAATCAGTTTAAATGTGTAAGTCTCGGTGTTATAGGCCATCAAGCAAAGCATCGTACTGTCTTTGCCTTTAGTTGCGCTATCTATACCGGCGAAGATATAGTCATGTTCGGTTAATTCTAATTTATCTGTTGCAACGACAGGGCTAGGAAAGTCTACTTCCGCATTCTCTGGCACAATTCCTAAATAATTCCAAACGTACCAAGCGTAATCAGTAATTTTCATTGCTTCTATCTCTTGTAACTGCTGCTCATTCAGTATACCTAGCTTAGTATCATCATCTAAATAAGTCGTATGGATTTTCATTGCTTTTTTCTTTTTTACAAATTCAAATATCCAATGATGTTTATTCTTAGGTGGATTGTAACTAAGAGCTGTTTTGATCCGCTCGCCTTTAATCCCATTCCTTAGCAATGTATCATCAGTTGATTTAATTGTTTCAGGGCTGTCGAATTGATCACATTCTTCGTACCACTTCCAAATTAAGTTTGATACAGCATTCCCTTTTTTCCCTTGCTGCATATTCAATCCATAGAATTTTATTTCAGCGCCATTTTTGTATCTAACTAACATCGGTTTTTCCCTAGTGATGAAATCTTTTTCCATACCAAGATTTCGTATAACATTTTTGAATAGCTTAAAAGCGCCGTCCCTTAAATCTTCTTGCTTGTTCATAAAAACAGCAGAGTTCGCAACAATCCCTCTTGATGCGTGAACGATCGTGTCAATTAGTATTGCTAGTGTAATATCATAAGATTTAAACGAAGAACGTCCACCAGATAAGATGAACGTGTCCTCGTCTATTTTTCCAGCTATCCGATCGAATAACGGTTTATGCTTGCTTATTACATCTTTGTTAGAATCAAATTTTACCAACGTCATAGGTTAATCTCATAGATGGTCTTATCATCTTCGTCTCCGACTTTCTCTTTGAGAATACGATTTTTAATTTCTGCCATTTCAGCATCCGCCTTAGCTTTACGCAATGCAAGCTCGTTTTCATCATCGCTAATTTTAAACAAGATTGTGTTTAATGTTTCTACCGCCTTTATAATCGCATCATTCGTGCTAGGATGCGTTAGTTGATCGTTTTCTTCTGCATCTTTTAAGTCAGCAATACTTTTATCAATGACTTTCATCAATTTTGATTCAGCCTCAGATAAAGTCCACTTAAATTTTCTTTTCTCTTCTTTTAGTTTGTCAGCTCTAAACTCGTCAATTCTTGTAGAAACCTTATCACTCTTCGCCAATTTACTTGCTGCTACGTAAATAGTATCAATCTTCATTTTTTCTGTGTTGTATGCTTCCTTATATGCCTCTGTATAAGTCTTTTTTTCGTAGCCTACTAAATAAGCGAACGTCTCCTGCTTAGGAGTTAGTTTGTTTCCATTTGATTTTTTGTTTTTTTTGACACTCAATTTTCCACCTTCTCACTCTTTGTAAATTAAATTTCATCTAATAACATAATCGTAGCATCTGCCCATCTGATCAGGATCGCCAGTCTCGATGCATTTTTGTAAAGTTTTATGAGATATCTTGCATGCTTTTTTTGCTTTAATTTTACTAAGGTAAATTTCTGATTCTCCATCTGGATAAACAACAATAATTGGATCGCATATATCTAAAAAATCCGTATTGCTGAATACTCTCCCTATGTCTGCTACTTTTTCCTTTGCTTTTTGGTCGCCCATGTCTGCAAGCATCACATTTATTCTAAGTTCTTCGGCTAACTGCTTATCTTTGATTACCAATCGATTCACCTCGCTTTGTAATATTTACTCATTCCACCAAACGCCTGCTGCCTGCTCATGGTGCCTTATTTATTTCAACCTCACTGTACCCACATAACAGCGTTTCTGCTTTCCAAAATCCGCCATGCTCGATTGCTACTTGATGCCTGTCAGCTTTGGGGAAATAAAGGATCACACAATTCTTACCGACAGACTTTACTTCTAGTAGTTGGCCAGTATATTTACGTACCCCAGTTCCGATATATTTTACTTTCATTCCTTTTTTTATCATCAGCTATCACCATCCAATCTAACAGCAACCGTCCTCTTGCCTTTGTCACGCTTTACATCAAACATCTGGCTAAATATTGCCATCAATACAGCCTTAACGATCGAATTGCCTGCTTGCTTATATAACTGGCTATTACTGCATACAGCTTGAGCTTTGTAAAAATCCTCATCGCTGAAATCCATCAAGCGCCAACATTCGAGGGGTGTTAATTTACGGATGCGGTAACCATCAAAAACGCCTACTTGACAGCTTGTTCGTAAAGTCTGACTCATTTCCTTTTGAACTTTCCCCCTTCTGGTATTCGAGGTAGAAAATCCGATATCAATACCATCTCCCACTCCCGCTTCTAGATATCCTTGCTGAGTTGCGTTTTTTATGAGAATTTTAGGTTGTTGATCCCCACCTTGCATAGTGCTTAAAGCAGGGGAAATCCCTTCGCTGTCATATACTCTTCCAACTTGAGGATTTCCACCGAATGAGTCTGTGTTGAATAGTTGACCTACCTGTAAAATTCTTGGATCCTTGTACTCTTTTGCTTTTTGTAGTACCTTAGGACCCTCACCTTTATTAGTAGTTAACGTAGGTGCTAAACCAGCCTCGTCATAAACTTCTCCGTTCATCCCTCGTCCACTAGGATTGACATTACCTACTTTTATCATCATAGGGTCTTTAAAATCTCTTGCCTGCATTGACCTCGCCAAATGTTCGGGGCTATACACCGTATTGCTTTGATGCTGAGTTCCGTTTTCACTTTTCCTTACGAATCCCACTTCCCGAACGTCTGCACCTTTAGAATGAGCGATAAGTTGGTTTGCTTTCTCTGCGCTTAGATAATACTTTTCATCAACTATCGGTTCCAACAAATCTTTTAATCGCTTAGTTAACTCTACAGGTTCCGGTAAATCAAAAGGCTTGTGCTCACCTAAATAACTAATCATAAAAGTACGGTCTCGATTTTGAGGAACATTGTATTCTTTAGCGTTCATAAAATGCCAATAACTGGTATATCCTTGACTTTCAAGCCACTCTTGCCATTTTTTGAAATTCGGCATGTGTTTTTTACTCGCAAGGTTTTTGACATTTTCCATTAACAAAAACTTTGGCTTTTTCGCCACAATAACTTTTCGGCATTCCCAAAGCAAACCACTTCGAGTTCCGCTATCTTCATCCAGACCTTTTTGCCTGCCTGCCACTGAAATATCTTGGCAAGGGAAGCTGTACGTAAATAAATCGTGATCTGGAATGTCATTTGTTTCGATTTCCGTAATCGACCCTAAATTATTGGTATTTTTAAAAGCGTTATAGACTTCTCTGTTTTTGGATAATCTAGCTATCTGTTTCATGGTCATTGGTTCTTTTCCGTTACTAGAAATTTTAAGCTTAAACAGATACTCAATGATTGATCGATCATCTATGCCATTTGCATAATCAATCGGGTTATCCGTGTGTATTGCGTTATATGATAATGTCGCATGATAATCCCAATCAGACGTTGCGACAACTTCATGTTGTAGTCCTAAATCTCTTAATGCCATGCGTTGTGATCCAACACCGGCAAATCCTTCAAATACTTTAATAGTCATAATCACAAAGGAGTAAAAAGCTTTTTAGTGTCGGCCGACAAACCTCCACTCCTTTCTTGGGTTAAATTACTTCTGCTTTACATTCCGTGTTGTAAATGTTGTAGATTACATTTGCATGTTTGTTAACATTCTTTTTCTCATCTTCTTTAATCCAGTACGGTGCCTTTCCGTCTCTAAGCGGCATACCGATGCCATCAATGAAAGTCGCATTGTTATTGATAACGTTGTAAGCAATGTGTTCCGCCAATTCCTCTAGGGTATACAAGTCATACATATACTTTCTAAAATCCTCAAACCATTTTTCGTTAAAATATTCAGGATCAAGTTCTACTTTTATCTTGTCTTCTCTGACTACTTCTAAATTAAATTTTTCCATCCCTACTCATTCCTTTCGTTAATACTTTTCTCGGCAAAGTTGCCTCATATTTTCACATTCTTTTTTAAACTCTTCATCGTGATAAGTTATTTCAAAGTATTCCTCAGCATCTTCATAAAAGCCTCTGCATAATTCTTCTAGTTCGAAAAACTCTATATCAAAACTATCAAAATTAACTACATAAATATTTCCGTTTTTTTCTAAAATCTCCATATACTCACCATCTATGGTAAAACTTGCTAAGTGTTTAATCATTGTCTCTTACCTCCTGCAGTTCTTCGGCTGTTTGGATGAAGGTGATCACAGGCGCTCCCAGCAGTGATATACTGTAAGAATTCCCTAAGTCTGACGTTCCGCTAATAGCGCTACCTCTTAAAGACTCGATTTTAACTATTTCATCTATTCCGTCTATAACAATCCTATCCCCCACCCGAAACTCATCCAATTTACGCCCTTTACTGGCAAAGTGTTCCGCACGTTGGAAAGTTGCTATCTGTTCGGCGGTGGCTGGTTGTACATATTTCTTATCAAGTTCAATCCTTGTATTGATTAATTTTCCTGTTTCAGTATCTAAAAACCCCGCTTCTACGATGTTACCCATAACAGCAGTAATTTTTAAAATGTGCGGCACATTCTCCATGCTTTTATAAAAGTAATATTCCCCGACCGCAAGCGTTGGTTGGCGGTCTTTTGGCTTTCTTAGTTCTTGTAATTTTTCATCCGTCAAAACTAGAGTACAGTTATCAATATGACCAATATAGTAATTGGACATACCATATAATTTTTCTTCATCCGAAATCAGATAAACCACGTGAAAATAGCCGTTTCTGTCTAAAACTAG
>Ga0308165_1001015_pt1 | contig 42867 bp, 39 predicted proteins | sample PhyWR2_FD_201032 | JGI IMG/M metagenome (GOLD analysis project Ga0308165, IMG submission 201032) | Phyllosphere microbial communities from UC Gill Tract Community Farm, Albany, California, United States - DLSLW.R2 | ecosystem: Host-associated > Plants > Phyllosphere > Unclassified | place: USA...
ACGAAGTGGACTTCCAGGTTCACAGCGAAGTGTTCGCTAAACTGGTAGTAAACGTTGTAGCTGAGTAATTTATTACTGAGTTAGCGTAAAAGCGCCGGCCTTGTGCCGGCGTTTTGCTTTTTGTCTCGTAGCACCTCTCACAACACTCCTTGTATGGTAGCAATTCCTACCGCAATCTCAGATAATGAATTGAAACGTCATTTTATCTTTGAGATTTGCCATGAATTCCGCTCTGCCAGTGCCCGTTTTTGCCCGTAAAAATGTTGCTTATGCCTGCGCGACGCTGTGTTGTCTGCTGTGGGGAAGCTCCTACCCGGCCATAAAAAGCGGTTATGAACTCTTCCAGATTGCCACCGATGACATCCCGTCTAAAGTCGTTTTTGCCGGCTATCGTTTTCTCTTCGCTGGCCTGTTGTTGCTGATTTTTGCGCTCGCCCAACGTAAACCCATCGCCAGACTTACGCCGCGTCAGTTTGGGCAACTCTCTCTGCTGGGACTGACGCAAACCACGATTCAATACACCTTCTTTTATATTGGTCTTGCGTATACCACGGGCGTGAAAGGTTCGATCATGAACGCCACCGGGACTTTTTTCAGCGTCCTGCTGGCGCACTTTATCTATCAGAACGACAAGCTCAGCTATAACAAAACCATTGGCTGTGTTCTCGGATTTGCGGGTGTGATGCTGGTGAATTTCAACAGTGGATTGATGGACTTTAGCTTTGTCTGGAAAGGCGATGGCTTTGTGGTTCTGGCCGCTTTTATCCTCTCTGCCGCCACGCTGTACGGCAAGCGTATTTCCCAAACGGTCGATCCCACCGTGATGACTGGCTGGCAGTTGGCGATCGGCGGGCTGGTGCTGGTGGTGGGTGGCTATTCGACGGGCGGAACGCTGGAAGTGCACAGCATTGAAGCTGTCGCGATCCTCGGCTACCTGACGCTATTATCTTCCGTCGCTTTTGCACTGTGGAGTATGCTGCTGAAGGTTAACCGCGTCAGCATGATTGCCCCGTTCAACTTTGTCATACCTGTCGCAGGCACGGTGCTTTCGGCCATTTTCCTTGGCGAAAATATTCTGGATATCAAATATGCTATCGCGCTGGTGCTGGTGTGTTCAGGAATTTGGTGGGTGAATAAAGTCAGTAAAAAGTCCGCCTAAAATAAGGCCCGGTGAACGTTGCGTCACCGGGCGGAGAATTACTTCGCGCGGATAAAACTGCCGTCAGTCTGGCGAGTGAATAACACCTGTTCGCCATTTCCGCTATCAATTGTCAGACCCGTCACCACGCCGCTGGCGTTCTGGCGAATCTGCACCATCTGACCATTCTGCAAATTGCTCAGCGGCTTTCCAGCCCCTTCTACCTGCGCCATGGAATAGACATCAGTGGGTGGCAAATTGTGGTCGCGGAACAGCTGTGCCATGGTTTTCCCAGGCTCAACGCGATACGAACGCCATTGCTGGTCGATACCCGAGGGTTGCTGGGCTTGTGGTGCAGCGGCTTGTTCCTGAGGCTGCTCCTCCTGGATCGGTTCAGGTTCCACTGGAGCGACTTGACCGGGATCGTTAGACGGCGTCACTAGCTGGGTTTGCATCGGCTGCTGATCGGGCTGTGGCTGTGATTGCGACTGGATATCCAGCTGTGCGTTGCGGCTCGCTGGCGCAGTGTCGCTATCATCGCCGGAAGGAAGCAGGAAGCCAACCACCACCAGCAGCGCGGCAATGATGATGCCTCTGCGATGCGGGTTCGGCAGCGGATCCATGATGCGAAAATTGTCCGGCGCATGCCAGATTTTCGCCAGGGTAGGTTTCAGTTCAAATCGCCCGGGCATGGCTCTCCTCCTGCTCCGCGTCTTTTTACCCGTTAGAGTCGGGTAGATATCCTGTGTCAGAAGTATAGTTCGCTAACTGCCTGAATGGTGTAGCAAAGCCGCCTTCACTGTCCCACGTTTGGGAAAAATCCTGGTACACCCTATTGTTTCTGTTTCGCGGCGGTTTGTCATCTTTACTTAAGACAAAGTTTTACCCGTAGGGGCGTGGCTGATATGCTGCCCGCTACTTTAAATGTGATGGAAGGAAACCCCCATGACCACCCCGACTTTTGACACTATCGAAGCGCAGGCAAGCTACGGTATCGGTTTGCAGGTAGGACAGCAGTTGAGCGAATCCGGCCTGGAAGGACTGTTACCTGAAGCGCTGGTGGCGGGTATCGCTGACGCGCTGGAAGGCAAACAGCCGGCTGTGCCGGTTGACGTTGTGCATCGCGCACTGCGTGAAATCCACGAACGTGCTGATGCCGTTCGTCGCGAGCGTTTTGAAGAAATGGCCGCTGACGGCGTGAAATATCTGGAAGAAAACCGCGAGCGCGAAGGTGTGAATATCACCGAATCTGGCCTGCAGTTCCGCGTGATCGCTCAGGGCGAAGGCGCAATCCCGGCTCGCACCAACCACGTTCGCGTGCACTACACCGGTAAACTGATCGACGGCACCGTATTCGACAGTTCCGTAGCGCGTGGCGAACCGGCAGAATTCCCGGTTAATGGCGTGATTCCTGGCTGGATCGAAGCGCTGACCCTGATGCCGGTTGGTTCTAAATGGGAACTGACTATCCCACAAAACCTGGCGTACGGTGAGCGTGGCGCGGGTGCATCCATCCCGCCATTCAGCACCCTGGTATTTGAAGTCGAATTGCTGGAAATTCTGTAATCGACGAGCTTTCCTCTCCCGTAATGGGAGAGGAAAATAAGTGAGAAAACCTATAGTTACAGTGATATCAACATTTTATTTTGCATATGCAGGCTTTGAGTGTATTTTTGTGAGCTGTTTTGCATTATACAAGTGATATGACACTCACTTTAAACATATTATTAACATAATCTTTAATTCACAGTATTCATCCCACCGATTCTTACCTACTATCGATGAGTCCTTTTTATCGGGGATCGTCGCGTTTTGACGTCATTAAAGGCCAGAAGAGCCTAAACAACACAGACAGGTACAACAGGAAAATCACATGGTAGATCAGGTTAAAGTCGTCGCCGTTGAAGAGGCTTCGTCTGAACAGTCGCTGCAGCGCAATCTCACAAACCGTCATATTCAGCTTATCGCCATCGGCGGTGCCATTGGTACCGGGCTGTTTATGGGTTCTGGTAAAACCATCAGTCTTGCCGGGCCATCCATCATATTCGTCTATATGATCATCGGTTTTATGCTTTTCTTCGTGATGCGGGCAATGGGTGAATTGCTGCTCTCGAATCTCGAATACAAATCTTTTAGCGATTTTGCCTCCGATCTGCTCGGACCGTGGGCGGGATATTTCACTGGCTGGACCTACTGGTTCTGCTGGGTAGTGACCGGAATGGCCGATGTCGTCGCCATTACCGCGTATGCACAATTTTGGTTCCCCGGATTGTCTGACTGGGTCGCGTCGCTGGCGGTGATTGTTCTGTTACTGAGCCTCAACCTGGCGACCGTCAAAATGTTCGGTGAGATGGAGTTCTGGTTCGCGATGATCAAAATTGTCGCCATCGTTGGCCTCATCGTGGTGGGTCTGGTGATGATACTGACGCACTTCCAGTCGCCAACCGGCGTTCAGGCGTCGTTTACGCATCTGTGGAATGACGGCGGCTGGTTCCCGAAAGGGCTGAGCGGATTCTTCGCAGGCTTCCAGATTGCGGTGTTTGCCTTCGTCGGTATCGAGCTGGTGGGGACAACGGCGGCGGAAACCAAAGATCCTGAAAAATCTCTGCCGCGCGCGATCAACTCGATTCCGATTCGCATCATTATGTTCTACGTCTTCGCGCTGATCGTGATCATGTCCGTCACGCCGTGGAGTTCTGTGGTACCCACTAAAAGTCCGTTCGTCGAACTATTTGTGCTGGTGGGGCTGCCCGCTGCGGCAAGCCTGATTAACTTTGTGGTGCTGACCTCGGCGGCATCCTCTGCAAACAGCGGCGTATTCTCCACCAGCCGTATGTTGTTCGGTCTGGCGCAGGAAGGCGTTGCACCAAGCGCATTTGCAAAACTGTCTAAGCGTGCAGTTCCCGCCAAAGGGCTGACCTTCTCCTGCATCTGCCTGCTGGGCGGCGTGGTGATGCTGTACATCAATCCGAGCGTGATCGGCGCATTTACCATGATCACCACGGTATCCGCGATTCTGTTCATGTTTGTCTGGACGATTATTCTTTGCTCGTACCTGGTGTACCGCAAACAGCGCCCGCAGCTGCATGCCTCATCCAAATACAAAATGCCGCTCGGCAAACTGATGTGCTGGGTATGTATGGCGTTCTTTGTGTTTGTGCTGGTCTTACTGACGCTGGAAGATGATACCCGTCAGGCGCTGATGGTCACGCCGCTGTGGTTTATTGCTCTGGGTCTCGGCTGGTTGTTTATCGGTAAGAAACGTATGGCCGGTATGCGCTAAATAAAAAAGGCCACGCGAGGTGGCCTAAAGCAAGAACTTCCAACAAGACGCTCTCGGGCGTCTTTTTTTATTCGCCTGCGAGGGCTCGCGGGAACAAGACGTTATTTTCGAGGCTGATGTGTTCCATCAGATCGTCGATCAATTCGTTAATACCGTTATACATCGCTTTCCAGGTGGTACAGGCATCCGCGGGTGGCGTCACGTTATCGGTGGTGTGCTTAATGACTTCGAGCAGTTCGCCCGCATCGTCATGCTCACTTTCCATCACGCTGATAGGCCCCATCGCCTGACTGCCCATTCCCTGTTTAATCATCGGGAACAGGATTTGCTCTTCTTTCATCATGTGGCTGGAGAGTTCCTCGTGCAGCATGGTCAGATATTTTGCCAGCCCGCGCGGTACGGATGCTTTATCAGCATGCACGCGCTCCACTTTTGTTGCCTGCAAAATCAGTTCAGGCAACTGTTCGCGATGGCGATCGTGGTAGCGCACGATGATGTGATCGATGATTTCGGCAAGCGCGACCGTGCGCCAGTCTTTGTCGATGGGTTGCTCGGCGAGCTGCGCCAGTTCAGCTTCAATCGCGTCAACATCCAGCTCCTTACGCAGGGCCGCACGCGCCAGCGTTTGCTTACCGCCGCAGCAGTAATCCATATCGTATTTACGAAACAGCGCAGATGCGCGTGGAATGGAGAGCGCCAGCTCCCCTAAAGGTTGGTCGCGAAAGGCCATCAGCAGTTACCTCATCATTAATTGTATAAGTTGCATATTAAATGCATCTTTAAGCGAAGGCTATAACCCTTTAGTGGCAAACAGCAAAATGTGAGATGCGTCACAAATTTATTTTAAAGTATTAAGGTGCTGAATGGATTTGAAAAATTCAAAAAGTGTGGGTATTTGAGGATTTACAGCGTTAAACAACCTAGCGCGCCTGCCGATAGATACACGTCAGACAATATCCTGCATATAACAAAGGCATACAATGTTTAAGCGTATTAAAGTAATCACTCTACTCATTTCGGTGTTGCTGGTGCTGGGTGCCATGCAAATCATCTCCGCAGGCGTATTCATAAATGCGCTGAATAATGACAAAGATAATTTCACCGTTTCACAGGTATCCAGCCAGAACGTCGCGGAGTTTACCGACGCATGGATAAGCCTCAACCAGGCGCGCGTCACCCTCAACCGCGGCATGCTCCGCCTGCAAAGCAGCGCAGCGAGTCAGATCAACGGCGGACAGCTCAGCGAGCTGGTTGAAACGGCGAAAAACCTGCTGGCGAACGCGCAGAGTCATTACGACAAATACTACGCCTTGCCAGAAACCCCAGGGATGGACGAAAGCCTGGGCAAGCAGCTGGAAGAGCAATATCGCATCTACTCCTCCACGCTGGCGCAAATGAACACCTTGCTGGCGCAGGGCAATCTGGACGATATGTTCAAACAGAATGCCGAGAAAAAGCAGCAGGCGATGCAAAAAGTGTATCGTGAATGGCGCGAGGCGCAGGCTAAGCTGACCAACAAAGGGATCGTGGATAACGAAAACGACTATCAACGCATCCTGTGGATCCTCTCGGCGATTATGATTGTGGTGGTGGGCGTCATTGTTACCAGCTGGATTGCCATGCGTCGCGTGCTGCTTAAGCCGCTGGACGAAGTCATTAGCCACATCCGCGCAATTGCGGCAGGCGATCTGACGCAGCCAATCGACGCCCACGGTAAGAACGAAATGGCCGTGCTGGGCCGCAACGTGCAGGAAATGCAAACCGCGCTGGCGAATACCGTCGGTGTGGTGCGTGAAGGCGCTGATACTATCTTTACGGGTGCAGGTGAAATTTCCGCAGGCAGCAACGATCTTTCTTCTCGTACCGAGCAGCAGGCCGCTTCGCTGGAAGAAACCGCTGCCAGCATGGAACAGCTGACCGCAACCGTGAAGCAAAATGCGGACAACGCCCGTCAGGCGTCTCGTCTGGCGAAAGACGCATCGACCACCGCCAAAAAAGGCGGCAGCGTGGTGGAAGGCGTGGTGCGCACGATGGATGATATCGCCACCAGCTCCAGCAAAATTGCGCAGATCACCAATGTCATCGACGGTATCGCCTTCCAGACGAATATTCTGGCGCTCAACGCAGCGGTAGAAGCCGCGCGTGCAGGCGAGCAGGGCCGTGGTTTTGCGGTGGTTGCCGGTGAAGTCCGCACGCTGGCGCAACGCAGCGCCCAGGCCGCGAAAGAGATCAAAGCGCTGATTGATGATTCCGGCGAGCGCGTTAGCGCAGGCTCGCAGCTGGTCAACGAAGCGGGCAGCACGATGGCTGAAATCGTCAGTGCCGTGACGCGCGTGAACGATATCATGGGCGAAATCGCTTCCGCCTCTGATGAGCAAAGTCGTGGTATCGATCAGGTCGGTCTGGCCGTCGCTGAAATGGATCGCGTGACTCAGCAGAACTCCTCGCTGGTTGAAGAGTCAGCGGCCGCGGCCGCAGCGCTGGAAGATCAGGCTGCACGTCTGAACGAAGCCGTTGCCGTGTTTAAAATCAACCGGGGTCAGGCCATGAAGGTCGCGCCAGTCAAAACTTTTGCTGCGAAGGTAAAACCGACGGCAACGGTTTCTGATGGAAACTGGGAAACGTTCTAAGAACTCGCCCGGCGGCACAGTGCTTGCCGGGCATGATTCAATTTTGCGAAATCGGAACAACCGTGGGTTTTTCCGGTTTGGCTTTTACCGCGATCACAACGCCAATCACCAGCAGCGCAATCCCGCAGGCGGTTAACAGCGGCGGCACGCTCCCGCGCATCAGGAAGGTATAAAGCAGTCCGGCGAGCGTCTCGAAGACGATCAGCGGCCCCAAAATCACCGTCGGCAATTTCTGGCTGGCGATGTTCCAGCACAGCGCACCGACCCACGAACACAGCACGGCGATCGCGACCATCAACCCCACAAATACCCCCGGCCTCGGGCCAAACGGCAGAGCAAACTCCGGCTGCTGAATCCCTAACCATCCGCACGCGGCGAGATAACCCACCAGCGAAACCGGCAGCGTCACCAGCGCTTGTGCCGTCGCCCACATCATCGGATTTTTATCCGGGTTTTCCCGTAGCCACTGGGCATTACGCAGGGCATACCACGCCCAACACACCACAGAAATCAACGCCAGCACAATGCCTGAGCCGTAGCGCCACGCGCTCATCTCGGCCAGTCCATGACGCAGTTCAGCGATATTCACGCACGCCAGTCCTGCCGCAATGCAGACCAGCGCGGGCAGCATTTTTGACCACGCCAGCTTGCCGTCACGGTGGCTATACAAGAGGTTGGCAAACACCGGGATCACCACGGGTAACGTGCCGATAATCATGGTCGACACCGGCGCGCCGGTGCGCTGAATGGCGCTTGCCAGGCACACGTAATAAATCAGATTTCCCATCATGGTCAGCGCCAGCGCGGTCATCCAGTCTTTACGGCGTAGCTGACGCAAACGCCCACGGCCCAGCCAGGCCAGCGGCAGAGCGATCAAACCCAACGCCAGATAGCGCCCCATCGACTGCAAAACCGCCGGATATTCCGGCACGATCAGCGGACCGACAAAAATCAGCCCCCACATCAAACCTGCAAGCAGGGCATACAGCACGCCGCTAATCATTTTTCCCTCCACGACATATAAACCTGCATGCAGTGTAGGCAGAGCAACGGCTGGCGTATTGTATGAGATTGCGCATTAGCGCCGAGCGACCTGTTTTTGATAGCGCACGGGCGTAATGCCGTAGCGATGGGTAAACGCGCGGGTGAGATGCGACTGATCGGTCAGTCCGGTTGCGGCCGCCACCTGTGCCGCAGGCATGCCGTGGGTGAGAAACGCTTTGGCGCGCCACAGGCGAATCGCCATCAGCATTTGATGCGGCGTGACGTGAAAGTGCGCCTTGAACTGACGCTGGAAATGATACGGACTGAGCGCCACCACGCGCGCCAGCTCGTCCAGCGTTACCGGATGCATATAGTTGTCGTGCAGATAGTCACGCGCCCGTTCAAAGCGGTGAGCACCTTCCTGCACCCTCGGCGCATGGCGAGCCAGCGGCGTAAAGGTGTCGATCAGATCCAGCAGCAACCCTTTTTGCGCCAGCGGATCGTCCGTATGCCACAGGCCATAAATCAGCTGGCAGATTTGCTGCGAGCGCTGGGGATCGTGGCGCGTCACGTCGCTAAACCACCAGTGGCGAATGCCGGTGATGTCTTCCAGTAAATCAGGCTCAAGATAAACCATGCGATAGCGCCAGCCATCTTCCGTGGCGGATTCGCCGGTGTGCAGTTCATCGGGATTCATGGTGACGACGGAATGAACGGGGGCGACGTATTGCGTGCCGCGATAGCGAAAGCGCTCGGCACCGGCTTCGATTGCGCCGATCCCGAAGGCTTCGTGAGTGTGAGGCTCAAAGGCATAGCGAGAGATATGGGCGTGATACAGCTCGACGCCCGGCACCTGCGCCAGATGGCGAAAGCGCGCACTGTCTTTCTCATCGATGAACTGTTCGGGTACGCCTTGCACGGTGAACCTCCTTTTGGGTCATCTTTTGATTATCAGAGATGACCCAGGGGGATGCCACAAAAATTAACCTGCGCTTAACCTTTACAGAATGCCTTTGACGCTTTCCGCCAGCGGTGTGGTTGGGCGACCAATCAGTTTGCTCAGCGTATGGCTATCGTCAAACAGACCGCCTTTAGACGCGCCCGTGTCAGAGTCGGCCAACATATCGGCCAAACCTGCAGGTAATCCCACGCCTTTCAGCGCGGTGGCAAAATCCGCTTCGCTCAGGTTTTGATAAGCCACCGGTTTGCCGCTTTGTTTGCTCAGTTCAGCCGCCAGCTCGCTTAAGGTCCAGGCGTTATCGCCGGCCAGCTCGTACACGTTGCCTGCGTGACCGTCTTGCGCGATGACATTTGCCGCCGCAGCGGCATAATCCGCGCGGGTGGCAGAAGCGATTTTTCCTTCACCGGCCGCACCGATAAATACGCCGTGCTCCAGTGCAGGCGGTGCGCTCGCCAGATAGTTCTCGGTATACCAGCCGTTACGCAGCAGGGCGAACGGGATACCAGAATCTGCCAGCGCTTTCTCGGTCGCGACGTGTTCATTGGCCAGGCCGAGCGGCGATTTGTCCGCATGCAGCAGGCTGGTGTAGGCGATAAATTTCACGCCTGCCGCTTTGGCTGCGTTGATGACGTTCTTGTGCTGCGGTTCACGCTGACCGACTTCGCTGGATGAAATCAGCAGCAGTTTTTCCACGCCGTTAAGCGCTGCGGTAAACGCGGCCTGGTCGGTGTAATCAGCCTGACGCACAGTAATGCCGTGTTTGCTCAATGCCTCGGCTTTCGCGGGATTGCGTACGATAGCCACAATCTGACGGGCAGAAACGGTTTTCAGCAGGTGTTCAATAACAAGTTGGCCAAGCTGGCCAGTAGCGCCGGTAATCGCGATCATGAGGAACTCCTTCGTGTTTGTCTGGTGTTGTGGCACACTATCACCGAAGCTAACTTTTAGTAAGTACGTACAAAAAGGTAAGTATGAAAACATCACTCCCGACGCTCAGCGAGCAAATGCGCGACGGCAATCTTTTTGCCGAGCAGTGTCCATCCCGAGACGTGCTTAAGCATGTCACCAGCCGCTGGGGCGTGCTGATTCTGGTGGCGCTGCGGCAGGGGACGCATCGGTTCAGCGATCTGCGCCGGAAAATGGGCGGCGTTAGCGAGAAAATGCTGGCGCAGTCGTTACAGGCGCTGGAGCAGGATGGGTTTGTGAATCGCGTCTCTTATCCGGTGGTGCCTCCGCACGTCGAGTACAGCCTGACGCCGCTTGGCGTAGAGGTAAGCGAGAAAGTGGCCGCGCTGGCAGACTGGATAGAAATTAATACCCCGCAAGTGCTTACTCACCGGGACGAACGCGCAGCATAAAGGCGTTGAGGTGTTGTGCCGGTCTGATGAGCGCCAGACCGTCAGTCTTCGTTGCGGGTGAGATATTCCTGTTTGCCGCCATCGTAGCGAGGGATCTCAAACCCCCAGGTTAATAATGCTCTTTTAAAGGATGAGGAATAAATAGGTTGCATGCCGTAACGTTAACGTATTTGAGGGTTCAAAGGATATTAAAGGTCTTTTGAAATAACCGCTCCGTATTTCACTCATCGTCGATGGGGAAATACGGATACTGTTATCGATTCAGTATATCCAGACTTGCTTGAAGCGAAATACTGTTTGTCGGATTACCTTTACCTTCTACCGTATTGGTAAAATAATTATAATCAAGCTCAATCCATTTCTGCAGTGTAGTTTCATCGTTATCGGGATATTGTGCCTGCTCGATATCCGGTAGCGTTTTAAAGTGTTCCAGCACTGCACTAAAGAAATTTGTCAGCTTTCCGCTGCTGTTATATTCGGTCATCGCCTTGGTGACATAATATATCGGTCAATCGTCAATAATCTTTAATTGCGTTCTTCAGAACGCGCCGTCGTTATGGCTGAAAAAGGGCATTAAAAATCGCTTTGTGAATCAATGATGAAAATAAACTGTTCGAAAATAGACAGGTCCGGGGCAAAACGGGACGCTCATGAAATTTGGTAGCTATACATTTACGCCGGGTTGTTATGCTAATACGGGTTGGTCATGTTTTTAACAGCAGGAGTATTCATGAGTTCACATCCGCTACGCCAGGTGATTGAATCGTGTGACAGAGCGATATCCAATGAAGATTATGATTCGTTGATGGAAAATTACAGCGAAGACGCCGCGCTGGTGGTTAAGCCTGGTATGGTCGTTAAAGGCAAAGAGAATATCCGTAAAGCCTTTATTGCCATCTCTGATTATTTTCAGGGCCAGCTTGTTGTGGAGCAGGGAAATATGGAGGTTATCGAAGGAGGGGATAGCGCGCTGGTTATCATGGAAACGGTGCTGCGTTTCCCGGATGGCAAGAATGGGATGATGGAAATAACTCGTCGCGCCACCTATGTTTTCCGGCACGAAAGCGACGGTCGTTGGCGCTGTATCATCGACAATTCATACGGTACGGCTCTTTTGGATGCGCAAACAGCGTAGCATTCACTCTGAATGGCTGCGCCTTGCGCTAAGCCGCCCTGAATGATTAATGGCGGCTTAGAAGAGTTACCCGCGCCGCTAATCGCCTAACGCCTCGATATCACCGGACATGATTGTCGTGAGATTTTGCGTGATCTTTTCTACCGGCCAATCCCACCAGGCAAGCTTTTCCAGCGTCGCGATAGTGTCATCCGAGAACCGCTTTTTAATGATCCTGGCAGGATTACCGCCCACAATTGCATAGGCCGGTACATCGCACGTTACGACCGAACGTGAGGAAATAATCGCGCCGTTGCCGATTTTTACGCCGGGCATAATCAGCGCCTGATAACCGATCCACACATCGTTACCGATGACCGTATCGCCCTTATAGGGTAACTCCTCGGGCTTCGGCGTGGCTTTCTCCCAGCCGTTGCCAAAAATATAAAACGGAAAGGTCGAGATCCCAGAAAGCTTATGGTTTGCGCCGTTCATAATAAATTGAACGCCTTTTGCTATCGCGCAAAACTTGCCGATGATCAGCTTGTCGCCGATAAAAGGGAAATGATAAAGGACGTTACGCTCGAAATTTTCCGCGTCTTCCGGATCGTCGTAGTAGGTATATTCGCCCACGATGATATTGGGATTAGTCACCGTATTTTTGATAAAACAAACCTGAGGGAATCCCTCCATCGGATGTGCCGTCGATGGGTTTGGTCCGTTCATACGTCTCCTTAAAGCAAAGGCGCACGGAGAGTTCCGCGCGCCTGCCGTGTTTTATTTCTGATTCAAATCCACCTGATAAATGGCAAAGCCAATGTCATCGGTGCTGACTTGGGTCATCGGATATTGCGCCTTATCTTTGATAAACGCCGCCGCTTTCTCGGATGGCGACGTCTCAAAGCGAATATCCAGTTTCGTGTCGCTGTGAATTGGGGCCAGACGCCAGTTATTGTCGGCTGCCGGATGGACTGCGCCTGCTTTCTTCGACTGCTCGCCAATCCAGGCCGCCAGCACTGAACGATTTTCATCCGGTGCCGCAAACGCAATATGGCTATCGCCGGTGCCGGCAAACTTGCCGCCGTAGGCGCGGTAGTTATTCGTCGCCACCAGGAATGTGGCGTTCGGATCCACAGGCTTGCCGTTGAAGGTCAGGTTTTTGATGCGCTCGGCCTGCGGATTAATGGCCTGGCACTCACCGTCGTATTTCGCCGGTTGCGACACGTCAATCTGATACTCCACGCCGTCAATCACATCGAAATTATAGGTGCGGAAACCGTCCCAGTTGATCAGCGACTGTGGTTTGCTGCTCTTTATATCAATCTGATTAAACTGCCCGGCGGAACATTCCAGCCACTCTTTCACCTCTTTGCCCGTCGCTTTCACCACCACCAGCGTGTTGGGATAAAGATACAGATCCGCCGCGTTGCGGAAGGTGAGTTGACCTTTTTCCACTTCAACGTAGCTGGCCGGATCGTTCTTGCGCCCGCCGACTTTAAACGGTGCGGCGGCGGACAGAACCGGGAGTTTTGCCAGATCCGGATCGCCCTGAATGAAGTGCTCAACGTAGGCTTTCTGCGCCATGTTGACTATCTGCACGGTTGGATCGTCCTGCACCAGCGCCAGATAGCTGTACATGTTGTCGGTGGATTCTCCGATTGGCTTGCTGACAAATTCGCGCGTGGCGTTATGGTCATGCTTCAGCACTTTCACCAACTTTTTATCTTCTGCGGCCAACGATTTTTTGGTTGCCGCATCGTAAATCGGACGAGCTTCGGCTTTCGACTGCGTGACTTGCCATTTCCCGGCATCATTGTTCAGCACCAGATCGACCACACCCAGATGATCGCCCCACATGCCCGGCATCACTGACGGCACGCCGTTCAGCGTGCCTTTTTCAATATCTGCGCCTTTGATGCTGGCAAAATCTTTGCCCGGGAAGACGGCATGGGCGTGACCAAACAGAATCGCGTCGACGCCAGGCACTTCGCTGAGGTAATAGACGGAGTTCTCAGCCATCGCCTGATACGGATCGGCTGACAGCCCGGAGTGGGCGACAACCACCACGATATCCGCGCCTTTTTTACGCATTTCTGGCACATATTTGCGCGCAGTTTCGGTGATGTCGTTTACCGTCACTTTGCCGGTAAGATTGGCTTTATCCCACGTCATGATCTGCGGCGGCACAAAGCCGATATAACCGATTTTCAGCGTCTGCATTTTACCGTCCTGATCGACCACGTTAGTCTTCTTGATCAGGTAAGGAGTGAAGAGTGGCTTTTGGGTTTTAACGTCGATGATATTGGCGTTAACGTACGGGAATTTCGCGCCAGCTAGCGCTTTGTGCAGATAATCCAGGCCGTAGTTAAATTCGTGGTTTCCGAGGTTGCCCACAGCGTAATCCAGCGTGTTCAGCGCCTTATAGACAGGGTGAATGTTACCCTTTTTAAGCCCTTTTGCCGCCACATAGTCGCCGAGAGGACTACCCTGAATTAAGTCGCCGTTATCGACCAACACGCTATTTTTCACTTCGCCACGCGCGGCGTTAATCAAACTTGCGGTGCGTACCAGTCCGAATTTCTCCGTCGGGGTATCTTTGTAATAGTCGAAATCCATCATGTTGCTGTGCAGGTCTGTGGTTTCCAGAATGCGAAGGTCGACCGTCGCGGCCTGCACGCTTGCTGCAATCAGCGTCGCCAGGAGCGTTGCGCTAAACTTAATCATCATAGGAGTCCTTTTTACGATCCAAGCCACAAAAGAATATGTATGTACATTTTGTTGCTTACAGAAATGTGAATCCTGCCAGAAAAGATCGCATTGAAACCAGAATTGCTTCACAGAGTGTGATTACGATATAAATAAAACAAATAGTTATGCCCACTGCGTTAACGAAGAGGTGGAGTATGTTAGAAAAAATTTGTCTGCTCGCACGGGATGCGGGTGATGCCATTATGCAAGTGTACGAGGGCGCAAAGCCGATGGACGTGGTCAGCAAAGCTGACGACTCCCCGGTGACCGCCGCCGATCTTGCTGCTCACGCGGTGATCCTCAAAGGCTTGCAGGAACTGACGCCGGAAATCCCTGTGCTGTCAGAAGAGGATCCGCAGGGCTGGGACGTGCGCCAGCTTTGGCAGCGTTACTGGCTGGTCGATCCGCTCGATGGCACCAAAGAGTTCATCAAGCGCAACGGCGAGTTCACGGTCAACATTGCCTTGATTGAAAAAGGTAAAGCGGTGCTGGGCGTGGTTTATGCCCCAGTCTTGAAAGTGATGTACAGCGCGGCAGACGGCAAAGCGTGGAAAGAAGAGTGCGGCGTTCGTAAACAGATTCAGGTGCGCGATGCTCGCCCACCGCTGGTGGTTATCAGCCGTTCGCACAGCGACAACGAATTGCAGGAATATCTGCAACAGATTGGTGAGCATCAGACGACTTCCATCGGCTCGTCACTCAAATTCTGCCTGGTGGCGGAAGGGCAAGCCCAGCTGTATCCACGCTTTGGGCCGACCAACGTCTGGGATACTGCTGCGGGTCACGCCGTAGCCGCTGCTGCCGGGGCACATGTTCACGACTGGCAGGGTAAGCCACTCGACTACACCCCGCGCGAGTCGTTCTTAAATCCGGGCTTCCGGGTCTCGCTTTATTGACCGAGCAATTTGTGCAGCAGGGCGATCACCTGCTGCACCTCATCTTGCGTCAGCGCCCCATCTTTTGCCCACTGCACGCGGCCGTCTTTATCCAGCACCACCACCGCAGAACTCTCTTCTTCGAGCTGCCAGGCTTTGCGCATCACGCCATTGCTGTCGACAATAATCTGTGACCACGGGTAGAGCTTTTTATTGCTCTCAAGACTGCTGCGCACAAACATGCCAGAACCCGGGATCGCATCATCGGTATTAACAATGGTGGTGGTCTGGTAGCGGTCATGCGGGAGATTTGCGGTCTTGATCGCCTCTATCATGCTGGCGTTTTTCTCTTTTGCCGACGAGCGTCCGGCAAGATGTTGCACCACTCGCACTTTCCCAGGAAGCTGCGCGCTATTCCAGGCTTTATAGCTAAACTTATCATTGTCGAGAATCAATTCTCCCCGATCGGTAATACCGACCGCTGGCACACGTTGTCCTTTTTCAATGTTGTGCGCGGAAGCCATCAGCGGCAGTAACAGGCAGGCTGCGGCCAGGACGTTACGAAGGGTCATAGTGTTTCCTTTTTATGTGCAGGTGATCCGACCACTTGGTCATACGTTTTAATCATAAGTGCGATCAATAGGCTTTACCCGCAAGCCGAGTGCCAGTTTGCGGGCGAACGCACATATCCTTAAAAAAACGACGCCTTATACTGATTTCGGTAATGCTATGCAAAGAATGTTCTGAATAATTGTAATCAAACGGTAAATAAACTGATGCATACTGGGTATCAATGTTTTTCTGGTCTATAGTCATTGGGCAACAAAATTTGCGCTCAGGACAGTCGGGCCGATTGTGGCGCCGCAAGAGCGTATGATTCGCAGGAGATACAAGAATGAAAATTTTCCAACGCTACAACCCGCTTCAGGTGGCGAAGTACGTGAAGATCCTGTTCCGTGGACGGTTATATATCAAGGATGTTGGCGCTTTCGAATTTGATAAGGGCAAAATTCTTATCCCGAAAGTGAAGGACAAACAGCACTATTCTGTGATGTCTGAAGTCAACCGTCAGGTTATGCGTCTGCAGACCGAGATGGCTTAACCAACGTGCTATGCAGTCATAAAGTAGTAAAAAAAACGGCTCCCAAAGGGAGCCGTTGATGTTTGTGCGGGGCGTTACGCGGACACTTTCTCTTCGGCGTCCGGCAGTCTCGGCACCAGCACCGTAGGTTTATTATCGATGCGTGTCACCAGCAGTTGGTCGATGCGATAGTTATCGATATCCACCACTTCAAACTTGTAGCCAGAGAACTTCACCGAGTCGGTACGTTTCGGGATTTTACGTAGCATGAACATCATAAAGCCGCCAATCGTTTCGTAGTTGCCCGACTGCGGGAATTCATCGATATCCAGCACGCGCATCACGTCTTCAATCGGCGTACCGCCATCGACAAGCCATGAATTCTCGTCGCGCGCCACAATCTGCTCTTCCAGACCTTGCCCGACAAGATCGCCCATCAGCGTCGTCATCACATCGTTCAGCGTGATGATGCCCACGACCAGCGCGTATTCGTTCATGATCACCGCGAAGTCTTCGCCGGCAGCTTTGAAACTTTCCAGCGCTTCGGAGAGCGTTAAGGTATCCGGGACGATCAGCGTATTGCGGATCTGCACGCCGCTGTTCAGCGCCAGACTCTGATTCGCCAGCACGCGGTTCAGCAGGTCTTTTGAATCGACATAGCCGATGATGTGATCGATATCTTCGTTACACACCAGGAACTTAGAGTGCGGATGCTCGGCCACTTTGTTCTTCAGGCTCTGTTCGTCTTCGTGAAGATCAAACCAAATCACGTTCTCGCGGCCCGTCATGGAGGACGGCACGGTTCGGGATTCCAGTTCAAACACGTTCTCAATCAGTTCATGCTCCTGCTTACGCAGTACACCGGCCAGTGCGCCCGCTTCAAACACCGCATAGATATCGTCAGAGGTGATGTCGTCTTTACGCACCATCGGGAGCTTAAACAGGCGGAAAATGTTGTTGGCCAGGCCGTTGAAGAACCACACCAGCGGGCGGAACACGTACAGACAGAAGCGCATCGGGTTGATGATGCGCAAAGCCACAACTTCTGGCGCAATCATACCGATGCGTTTCGGGGTTAAGTCCGCGAACAGGATGAACAGACCCGTCACCAGCGAGAAGGAGAGAATAAAGCTGAGTTGCTCAGAGAGTTCAGGGGCGAAATATTTGGAGAAGATACCGTAAAACACCGGCGAGAATGCTGCATCACCCACGATACCGCCCAAAATGGCGACCGCGTTCAGGCCAATCTGCACCACGGTAAAGAACATACCGGGATTTTCCTGCATTTTCAGGATGCGTTGTGCATTGATGTTGCCATCGTCGGCCAGCAGCTTAAGTTTGATTTTTCGGGAAGCGGCCAGTGAAATCTCTGAAATCGAGAAAAAAGCACTGACAGCGATGAGACAAAGTATTAGTAAAATACTGTTTAACATAGTTTATCCGGCTTCTCGCCAGATCCTCGGAAGGGAAGTTAATTACATTTGTGTGAAGACACATTGAACGTCAGCCCGTAGCGTTGAGCCGATTATTTCAGCGGGTAGTATAGCGTAAGAGAGTGTAAAGCCGCCAGAGGGCACATTTTGCGCTTTTTTCGGTGGACAAATCGCTGAAACAGTAGGCCGGATGGCAATGCGCCACCCGGCTTTGCCAGGGTTATGCGAGCTGTGGCGGCAGGCAAACGCCAATCCCGCCTATGCCGCAATAGCCATACGGATTTTTGTGCAGATACTGCTGATGGTCATCTTCTGCATAGTAGAACGGGGTTGCATTGGCGATTTCCGTCGTCACCTTGCGGCTGTCACCCGCTGCCTGCATGGCGTCCTGGAAACGCGCCAGACTCGCGCGCGCGGCGGCGTCCTGTTCAGGGGTTAACGGATAGATCGCGGAACGGTACTGCGTCCCTTGGTCGTTGCCCTGCTGCATTCCCTGGGCCGGATCGTGGTTCTCCCAGAACACCTGTAATAATTGTTCGTAGCTGATGACGCTCGGGTCGTACACGATGCGCACCGCTTCAGCGTGGCCGGTATCACCAGAGCACACTTCACGATAAGTCGGATTTTGCGTATAGCCGCCAGTATAACCCGCTGCGGTACTGTAAACTCCCGGTAGCTGCCAGAACAAACGTTCGACGCCCCAGAAACAGCCCATCGCGAAAAGGGCGATTTCCATGCCATCCGGGACGTGGGTCATTGAATGATCGTTGACGGCATGCAGCGTCGTCACTGGCATTGGAGTGTTGCGTCCCGGTAATGCATCGGCTTGAGAAACAAGATGCTTTTTGTCGAATAAACTCACGGTGGGGCCTCCGGGGTTGCGATATTTCAGTTAGGGTTGTCACGAAGCGTTTAATTGAACACAATAAATACGCTGAATGAGTCTAGATTTAAACATAAGAAATATTAGGCCTCTTGGCCATTTTTCAACCCGCTAATTGGGTTTTGGGCTTTATGCCGTGATACGCCGCGGAGCGGCACTTCAATTGCTTCCAGGGTGGAAACAAGGATATTCAGGAGAAAACGTGCCAAAGATCCGCCAGTTATGTTTGGTCAGTTTATTGCTGACAAGCGGAGTCGCCAGCGCGGCGAATGTCCGTTTGCAGGTTGAGGGGTTATCCGGGACGCTGGAAAAAAACGTGCGTGCGCAACTGTCGACCATTCAAAGTGACGAAGTGACGCCCGACCGGCGTTTTCGCGCGCGCGTGGATGATGCGATTCGCGACGGCTTAAAAGCGCTGGGTTACTACGAACCCACCATCGACTTCGATTTACGTCCGCCGCCTGCCAAAGGGCGCCAGGTGCTGATTGCCCGTGTCTCGGCGGGAGAACCGGTGCGCATTGGCGGCACTAACGTCATTCTGCGTGGCGGTGCGCGTACCGATCGCGACTATCTGGATCTGCTGAGCACGCGGCCTAAAGTGGGTACGGTACTCAACCACGGCGACTACGACCACTTCAAAAAAGAACTCACCAGCGTCTCGCTGCGCAAAGGCTATTTCGACAGCCAGTTTACCAAAAGCCAACTGGGCGTTGCGCTCGAAAGACGTCAGGCATTCTGGGATATCGATTACGACAGCGGTGAACGTTACCGTTTTGGCAACGTCACCTTCGAAGGCTCGCAAATCCGCGATGAATATCTGCAAAACCTGGTGCCGTTCAAAGAAGGCGACTATTACCAGTCAAAAGATCTCGCTGAGCTGAACCGCCGTCTCTCGGCGACCGGCTGGTTTAACTCGGTCGTGGTTGCACCTGAATTCGACAAAGCACGCAAAACCAAAGTGCTGCCGCTGCATGGCGTCGTCTCACCGCGTACCGAGAACACCATCGAAACGGGTGTGGGCTATTCAACGGATGTCGGCCCGCGCGTCAAAGCCACATGGAAAAAACCGTGGATGAACTCCTACGGCCACAGCCTGACCACCAGTACCAGTATTTCCGCACCGGAACAGCAGGTGGATTTCAGCTATAAAATGCCGCTGCTGAAAAACCCGCTGGAACAATATTATCTGGTGCAGGGCGGGTTTAAGCGTACCGATTTAAACGATACCGAACAGGATTCCACCACGCTCGCCGTCTCTCGCTTCTGGGACCTCTCCAGCGGCTGGCAGCGGGCGATCAACCTGCGCTGGAGTCTCGACCACTTTACGCAGGCCAACGTCACCAACACCACGATGCTGCTTTATCCGGGCGTGATGATCAGCCGTACCCGTTCGCGCGGCGGACTGATGCCGGTCTGGGGTGATTCCCAGCGTTATTCGATTGATTATTCGAATACGGCCTGGGGATCGGACGTGGACTTCTCTGTCGTGCAGGCGCAAAACGTCTGGATACGCACCCTTTATGATAAACACCGCTTTGTCATGCGCGGCAACCTCGGCTGGATTGAAACCGGCGACTTCGAGCGTGTTCCGCCGGATCTGCGCTTCTTTGCCGGCGGCGATCGCAGCATTCGTGGCTATAAATACAAATCCATCTCTCCGGAAAACGAGAAAGGCCAACTGACAGGGGCGTCCAAGCTGGCGACCGGCTCGGTGGAGTATCAATACAACGTCAGCGGAAAATGGTGGGGCGCGATGTTCGTCGATGGCGGCGAGGCGGTGAACGATATCCGCAAAAGCGATTTTAAAACCGGCGCGGGCGTCGGCGTGCGCTGGCAGTCACCCGTCGGGCCAATCAAGCTTGATTTCGCTGTTCCGGTTGGGGACAAAGACGAGCACGGTTTACAGTTTTACATCGGTCTGGGGCCTGAATTATGAGTTTATGGAAGAAGATAAGCCTCGGCGTGTTGATTTTTATCGTGCTGCTGCTCGGCACGGTGGCGTTTTTGGTCGGGACGACAACCGGCCTGCATCTGCTGTTTAACGCGGCCAATCGCTGGGTGCCAGGGCTGGAAATCGGCCAGGTGACGGGCGGCTGGCGTGACCTGAGCCTGAAGAACATTCGTTACCAACAGCCTGGCGTGGCGGTTAACGCGGGCGAGTTTCATCTGGCGGTTAAGCTGAGCTGTCTGCGTGACAGCAGCCTGTGCGTGAACGATCTGTCGTTAAAAGACGTTAACGTGACGATAGATTCGAAAAAAATGCCGAAGTCTGCGCCTGTTGAAGCGGAAGACACCGGCCCGCTCAATCTCTCGACCCCGTATCCGATTGCGCTGTATCGCGTGGCGCTCAATAACGTCAATATCAAAATCGACGACACCACCGTGTCGGTGATGGACTTTACCTCTGGCCTGCGCTGGCAGGAGAAGAATTTAACCCTGACGCCAACCGCGCTGCAGGGACTGCTGATCGCGCTGCCAAAAGTAGCAAAAGTAGCGCAGGAAGAGATTGTTGAACCCAAAATTCAGAATCCGCAGCCAGACGAAAAACCGCTGGGCGAAACGCTGAAAGATCTGTTCTCCAAACCGGTTCTGCCAGAGATGACCGACGTTCATCTGCCGCTTAATCTCAATATCGAAGAGTTTAAGGGTGAACAGCTGCGCCTGACGGGGGATACCGATCTGACGGTGTTCAACATGCTGCTGAAAGTGAGCAGCATTGACGGCAACATGAAGCTCGACGCGCTGGATATCGATACCAATCAGGGCAGCGTGAACGCCACCGGTCACGCACTGTTGCGTGACAACTGGCCGGTCGATATGACCCTCAACAGCACGCTGAACATCGACCCTATCAAAGGCGAGAAGGTGAAGCTCAAAGTGGGCGGCGCGCTGCGCGAGAAACTGGAGTTTGGCATTAACCTGTCAGGCCCGGTGGATATGGTGCTGCGCGGACAAACTCAGCTGGCGGAAGCCGGTTTACCGCTGAACATTGAAATTGTCAGCCAGCAGCTTTACTGGCCGTTCACTGGCGAAAAACAGTTCCAGGCCGATGACCTCAAGCTGAAGCTCAGCGGCAAAATGACCGACTACACGCTGTCGTTCCGCACCGCCGTGAAAGGCGAGGGCGTGCCGCCTGCGAATATCACGCTGGATGCGAAGGGCAACGAACAGCAAATTAATCTCGATAAACTGACCGTGGCGGCGCTGGAAGGAAAGACCGAGCTGACTGCTTTGCTCGACTGGCAGCAGGCGATCAGCTGGCGCGGTGAGCTGAAGCTCACGGGGATTAACACGGCGAAAGAAGTGCCGGATTGGCCGTCGAAACTCGACGGCCTGATCAAAACGCGCGGCAGTTTGTACGGCGGAAGCTGGCAGATGGAAGTGCCAGAAATCAAAATCACCGGCAACGTGAAGCAGAACAAAGTGCTGGTGGACGGGGCGCTGCGGGGCAACAGCTATCTGCAGTGGATTATCCCTAAAATGCACGTCGCGCTGGGGCGCAACACCGCTGATATCAAAGGCGAGCTAGGTGTAAAAGATCTTGATCTGGACGCCACGATTGATGCGCCGAATCTCGACAACGCGCTGCCGGGCCTGGGCGGGACGGCGAAAGGCTTAGTCAAAGTGCGCGGCACGGTGGATGCGCCGCAGCTGCTTGCAGACATCACTGCTAACGGCCTGCGCTGGCAGGAGTTGTCCATTGCTCGCGTGCGCGTCGAAGGCGACGTGAAATCAACCGATCAGATTGCCGGAAAGCTGAACCTACGCGTAGAGCGAATTGCTCAGCCGGGCGTCAATATCAGTCTGGTCACGCTGGACGCCAAAGGCAGCGAGAAGCAGCACGATCTCCAGCTGCGTGTACAGGGCGAGCCGGTTTCTGGTCAGCTGCATTTAACGGGCAGTTTCGATCGTAAAGAGGAGCGCTGGAAGGGGCAACTCGATAATACCCGCTTCACCACGCCGGTCGGACCGCTGGTGCTGTCGCGTTCCATTGCGCTGGATTATCGTAACGCGGAGCAGAAAATCAGCATTGGACCGCACTGCTGGACCAACCCAAATGCTGAACTGTGCGTACCGCAAACCATCGACGCGGGCGCGGAAGGCCATGCGGTAGTGAACCTGAACCGCTTTGATCTGGCGATGCTGAAACCGTTTATGCCTGAGGCCACGCAGGCCAGCGGCGTGTTCAGCGGCAAAGCCGACGTGGCATGGGATACCACCAAAGAAGGTCTGCCGCAGGGCAGCGTGACGCTCTCCGGGCGTAACGTGAAGGTGACGCAGACCGTGAACGACGCGCCGTTGCCGGTGGCGTTTGACACGTTGAATCTGAAGGCTGATTTGCATAACAATCGCGCCGAGCTGGGCTGGCTGATTCGTCTTACTAACAACGGGCAGTTCGACGGCCAGGTGCAAATCACCGATCCGCAAGGGCAACGGAATCTGGGCGGTAATGTGAATATCCGCAACGTTAATCTTGCGATGGTAAACCCCATATTCTCGCGCGGTGAAAAAGCAGCGGGGATGCTCAGCGCCAATCTGCGACTGGCCGGAAATCTGCAAAGCCCGCAGCTGTTTGGTCAAATGCAGTTGAACGGGGTGGATATCGACGGCAACTTTATGCCGTTTGATATGCAGCCAAGCCAGATTGCGATGAACTTTAACGGCACAAGCTCGACGCTCGCAGGCGTGGTGCGTACCCAGCAGGGGCAAATCAACCTGAGCGGCGATGCGGACTGGACCCAAATTGATAACTGGCGCGCGCGCGTGGCCGCGAAAGGCAGCAAGGTACGTATAACCGTGCCGCCGATGGTGCGCCTGGACGTGTCGCCGGACGTGGTATTTGAAGCCACGCCAAGTCTGTTTACGCTGGATGGACGCGTTGACGTGCCGTGGGCGCGCATTGTGGTGCATGACGTGCCGGAAAGTGCCGTCGGCGTTTCAAGCGATGAAGTGATGCTGGATAACAATCTGAAACCTGCCAAGCCGAAAAGCGCCGGGATTCCGATTAACAGTAACTTGATCGTTCATGTAGGGAATAACGTGCGTCTTGATGCGTTTGGCCTGAAAGCCAGACTGACGGGCGATCTGAAAGTAGCGCAGGACCAACAAGGACTTGGCCTTAACGGGCAGATCAATATTCCGGAAGGGCGCTTCCACGCCTATGGTCAGGATTTGATTGTGCGCAAAGGCGAGCTGCTGTTCTCCGGTCCGCCGGACCAGCCGCTGCTGAATATCGAAGCGATTCGTAATCCTGAATCTACGGAGAATGACGTCATTGCTGGGGTTCGCGTCACCGGAAGCGCCGATGAACCGAAGGCGGAAATCTTCTCGGATCCGGCGATGTCGCAGCAAGAAGCGCTCTCTTATCTGCTGCGCGGACAGGGGCTGGACAGTCAGCAGAGCGATAGTGCGGCGATGACGTCAATGTTAGTGGGTCTGGGGGTTGCACAAAGTGGTCAGGTTGTGGGTAAAATCGGCGAGACCTTTGGCGTCAGTAATCTGGCGTTGGACACCCAGGGTGTTGGCGATTCTTCGCAAGTGGTGGTCAGCGGCTATGTATTGCCGGGTCTACAAGTGAAATATGGCGTGGGGATCTTTGACTCACTGGCGACTCTCACGTTACGCTATCGCCTGATGCCTAAGCTATATCTGGAAGCGGTGTCTGGCATAGACCAGGCACTGGATGTGCTCTATCAGTTTGAGTTCTAGCAATGCGAATATTTGTCTACGGTAGTTTACGCACTAAGCAGGGCAACAGTCACTGGATGACAAATGCCCAGTTGCTGGGCAATTACAATATCGAGAACTACCAGTTGTACAGTCTGGGCCACTATCCAGGCGCGGTTCCGGGGAACGGAACAGTACAGGGTGAAGTTTATCGTATTGATAATGCCACGCTTGCCGAACTTGATGCCTTGCGCACCAGGGGCGGTGAATATGCACGTCAGTTGGTCCAGACTCCGTACGGGAGTGCATGGATGTACGTGTATCAGCGTTCGGTCGATGGATTGAAGCTCATTGAAAATGGTAACTGGCTAGACCGAGACCAGTACTAAGCCCCTCCCAACAAGACCACGCTTCGGCGTGGTTTTTTTTTGTGATATTTTTCAGCTACAAGAAAATCCAAAAGTGGATTTATCCTGTCAGTCTCAAAATGGACTACCAAACTCTTTTAGAAAGCGAATGAATCAGTAAAATACGCCTCATGAATTAAATCATATTAAATAAAAGTGTATCTACTGACTTTATTTTTCATGACGTGAATACATGTTTGTTTATTGTGTTTGATTCGCTTTAGAAAATACCTCCATCTGGTGTGCTGTTTTATAGAATTAATATTTTTGATGTTAATTTATTGCGCCATGATGAAAACATTAATAAATCATTAATGAAAAAGTATGATGTTTTTAATTAATGATTTATATACACCCCAATAGTTAACTATTTTATAGGACTTAAAATGAACTTCAAAAAAGCGGCTTTGGCTACTGTTATGGGAATGATGTTGGTTGCTGGTGCGGCTAATGCAAAGGATCAAGGCCACGGTAAAGTGACTTTCACGGGTTCTATCATTGATGCGCCATGCTCCATTAACCCGGACAGCATCGATCAGACCGTAAATCTGGGTCAGGTTTCTAACGTTGCTTTGAAAGCCGACAGCAATTCAGGTACTTCAGTACCACGTAATTTTGAAATCAAGCTGGAAAACTGCGACACCTCAACGCTGAAATCAGTGAAAACCACCTTCACTGGCGCAGAAGGCGCAACTGATGGCTCACTGGGCATCACCGGTACTGCTAAAGGCGCGAGCATTATTCTGACTAATGGCGACGGCCAGCAGATCAAAATGGGTGATTCTTCTGCTGCGCATATGCTGCAGAACGGTAATAACACTCTGCTGTTCTCTGCATATCTGAAAGGTGATGGTGCCTCTGCCACCGTTACCCCAGGTGATTTCAGTGCAGTAGCTGACTTTACTCTGGCTTACCAGTAATAGACTTTTCTTACTGAAACATACGCTCACGAGAGTGAGCGTATGAATTTTTTGAATTGCAGAGATAAATTATGAATTCTTTCATGCGCTGTACGACAGCACTTTCGCTGCTGGCGGTTGCATGTCTGGCGCAGGCCTCAGGGCAGAGCGCTACGCCGGGAAGCGAATTTGATCTTGGGCTTACCGGACGAGTGAATTTGGAAGGGACTATTCTTTCCAGTGCGTGCGACATAGATACTGGTGATGGTTACCAGACTGTAGAAATGGGATCTGAGACGCGTGGACGCATGGTTCGCATGAATGAAGGTGATCCACATCCTTTTTCTATAGCACTGACAAATTGTTCATTGGCCGATGCCGACGACCCTTTACCTTGGCAGTTCATCCGAATCACTTTTGATGGCGATAAAAATGACGGGTTGTTTAAGGTTAGTGGTGTGGCGTCCGGCGTGGCATTAGAACTGACAGACAGTAACGGTAAAGTTATCCGTCCAGGTGAAGCTGTGCCTTATAAAAAATCCACAGCGAACGATATCCGACTGGATTACCAAATTAAGTTAAAGACCACAATGCGAGAATTAATGGTGGGTGATTACCAGGCCATTCTCCGCTATCGGGTTGAGTATTTCTGATTGATTTAATCCTCTAGCGGGTACTAAGGTAATGGTTAATACAAACATTAATAAAAAGTGCACAAAGACCCTGGTGGTTAAATGGTCTTTTCTTGCAGTTTGTGTTTGCGCAGGTATGCGCACCCCAGTGATGGCAGCAGACGACATTCAGTTTAATACCGATGTGTTGGATGTTAAAGACAAGCAAAATATCGACTTAAGCCAATTTTCTAAGCGCGGCTATATTATGCCGGGCGATTATACCTTCCTAATTAAAATTAACCAAAACGAGCTGGAAGAACAAAATATTTCTGTTTATCCGTCACCTTCGGATAAAAGCAATACTATTGCGTGTTTATCACCGGAGCTGGTCAAGAAATTTGGTTTTAAAGATAAATTTCTGACACAGCTTCAGTCCTGGCACAATGGGGAGTGTATTGATATTGCTGCACTGAAAGGCGTAGAGATTACGCCGGATTTAGGTGCGGGCACACTCGTTATTAACATGCCGCAAGCGTATCTCGAATATACCTCGGATGATTGGGTTCCCGCCTCAATGTGGGATGACGGTATTCCCGGCCTACTGGCGGATTACAATATCAACGCCCAGGCTCGTCACAATGAGCAAGGCGGTGATTCAAATAACGTATCCGGTAACGGGACGCTTGGTGCCAACCTTGGCGCATGGCGCGCTCGCGCTGACTGGCAGACCAACTACGACCAAAGCAACGATGAAAACAGTGGCGGCCAGAAGCAATGGACCTGGAGCCGCATGTATCTTTACCGTGCGCTGAAACCGATCAAAGCGAAGCTAACTCTTGGTGAGGATTACGTCAGCTCCGACCTGTTCGATAGTTTCCGATTTGTGGGGGCAAGCGTAATTTCTGATGACAACATGCTGCCGCCAAATCTGCGTGGTTATGCTCCGGAAGTCACCGGTGTGGCAAAAACTAACGCGAAAGTAACTATCTCCCAGCAGGGGCGCGTGCTCTATGAAACGCAGGTTGCTGCGGGCCCGTTTGCGATTCAGGACATGAACAGCGCGGTCGCTGGTGAACTTGATGTGCGTGTTCAGGAGCAAGATGGTTCTGTGCAGGAATACAAGGTCAATACGGCCAATATTCCGTACCTGACGCGTCCGGGTAGCGTTCGCTACAAGTTTTATGCAGGTAAACCGGTCAGTTACGATCACAAAACGGACGGTGAGACCTTTGGAACCGCGGAGTTTTCCTGGGGGATCAGCAATGGCTGGTCGCTTTATGGCGGCATGGTTTCAAGCTCGAAGTACATTTCTCTCGCAGCAGGTATTGGTCGCGATCTGATGGCGCTCGGTGCGTTGGCATTCGACGTAACGCGTTCCGACGCGAAACTTGAAGACGAGCATCGATCCGGCCAGTCGTATCGGGTGAGCTACTCAAAACGCTTTGATGACTCGGGCAGTCAGGTGACCTTCGCAGGCTACCGTTTCTCCGAAAAAGACTTTATGAGCTTCTCGGACTATGTGAGCTATCGCGCAGAATCCGGTGATTTCATGCAGAGCAAAGAAATGTACACCGTAACTTTCAGCCAGCAATTCAAAGCGCTGGGGCTGAGTGCATACGCTAACTACTCGCACCAGACCTACTGGAACAGTGGGGCAGAAGATCGCTACAGCCTGTCGCTGTCTCGCTATTTCGATATCGGTAAGTGGAAAAACATTAACGCGTCGCTGACAGCGTATCGCAATAAATTTAACGGTCTCAGTGACGATGGTATGTATATGTCGTTCTCAATTCCATGGGGCGATTCCGGCACGCTGGGGATGAATTCGTCATACAACCGCGATGCCAGCAGCCAAAGCCTGAGCTATTACGACCGTCTGGGCAATGGCGACAATTACCGTGTGGCAGCAGGCGGGACCAACGACGGCGGTTCGCTAAGCGGCTACTACGACCACCTGGGTGATGCGGCAGAAGTTACCGGCAACGTGGATTACCAGCAGGGTCAGTACAGTTCGACAGGTCTTAGCCTACGTGGCGGTATGACCGCTACCGCGAAGGGCGCAGCGTTGCACCGCGCGAATGTACCGGGTGGCACTCGCGTGCTACTGGACACTGGCGACGCGTCGAATGTACCGGTGAAGGGCTACAGCGACAGTACTGCGACCAACAGCTTCGGCAAAGCGGTGGTCACTGAGATTAGTGACTACACCAAAAACAGTTTGAGCATTGACATCAATAAATTACCGGATAACGCCGAGGCGTCCACTTCGGTAGTGCAGGCGACGTTGACCGAAGGGGCCATAGGCTATCGCCGGTTTAACGTGCTCTCCGGTCAGAAGGCGATGGCAATAATCAGCCTGAAAGATGGCAGTCATCCACCGTTTGGCGCGAGCGTACGCAACGCTGAAAATCAGGAAGTTGGCCTGGTCAACGATGAAGGGCAAGCGTATCTCAGCGGCCTGCAGCCGAGCGCCAAATTGAATGTGAGCTGGAATGGAACGACACAATGTGCCGTTTCCGTACCGGAGAAATTAACAGGACTAAGTCAGAACGGAAATCTGTTACTGCCGTGCCAGTAAGGCACGGTACAGACCCTTTTTACAGAGCATATGATAATGAAAAAGAAATACCTGAAAAAATCCGTAATGGCCGTCTCTCTTTTAGCCGGTCTGATGATAGCTGAGCAGGCCTCTGCCGCAATCGCCCTGGACCGTACCCGCGTGATTTACAACGGCGGCGAAAAGTCTACAAGCCTTAACATCAGTAACGAAAACAAAAACTTGCCTTATCTCGCGCAGGCCTGGATGGAAGATGTGCTGGGCAATAAAATATCTTCACCGCTGACCGTTCTGCCACCCGTGCAACGTGTGGAGCCAGGTGCGAAAAGCCAGGTGAAAATTCAGGCCGCACCCGCCATCGCTACCTTGCCGCAGGACCGTGAGACGCTGTTCTATTTTAACCTGCGCGAAATCCCACCGCGCAGCACCAAGCCCAACACCCTGCAAATTGCATTGCAGACCCGGATCAAGCTTTTCTACCGCCCTGCGGCCATTGCGCTGGATAAAACTCAGTCTGCAGAAGGCGACTGGGTGGAGAAGGTGACGCTGACGCGCCAGGGTGATCAATTTGTGGTGAACAACCCGACGCCATATTACCTGACACTGGTAGAAGGCGCAGCCTCGGTGAAAGGCAAACCGATAGACTTTGAGCCGGTAATGGTCGCTCCGAAAGAGAGTGGTGGCATTAAGGCATCCGCTGCGGCGCTCGGCTCTAGCCCGGTATTCACTTATGTGAATGACTACGGTGGCCGCCCGCAGATCCAGTTCAGCTGCGGCGGGACGACCTGCACCGGCAAGTTAGTTAAAGACAAAAAATAAAGCCGGGACATGGAGGGAAAGGATGAAAAGGATGAATAACAGAGCCGCAAACAACATGGCTTTGCTGGTGCTTACGCTGATGCTCACAGGCCCGGCTGCGGCCGATGAACAGCCGTTGGTTGATACGGGTCAGTTGTACGTGCACGGTGATTTGCAGGAGAACACCTGTCGGCTGGAGATGGACTCAGCGTGGCAGGAAGTGGATCTCGGCACGACGGCGCGTGCCGACGTGAACCTGGTGGGCCGTGCAGCGAAACCGGTGACGGTAAAACTTTACCTGCGCGACTGCCCTGTACTGGGCAACTGGAGCACGAATATCACCCCGCTGACCGAAACGGTCAGTCCGATGCAGCCGCCATACCGGGCGCGCTTTGTCGCGGTATCGGATACGTCGAACCCCGATTTGGTGGCAGTGACTGGCGCCAGCGGTATCGGCCTGCGTCTGCGTGATAGTCGTGGCAAAACGGTGATGCTTTCACGCACTGGCGACACGTTGCTGCTGAACCCCGGCCAGGACCAGGTGACCTTCACACTGGCTCCAGAGCGAACGACTGCGCCGTTCATCGCCGGGCCGTACCACGCGGTAATTAACTTCAGCCTGATTTACCAGTAGGAGCAGGCGGAGAATATGACAATAAAACTCAACACGCTGGCACTGTGCCTGATGACGATGTTGCTGCCGGGCCTCAATACTACGGCGCTGGCAAATAAGGGATCAACGTATTCGCTGAATATCACCATTGGCGGCACGATCACGGCAAACGGCTCATGCAAATTTAACCAGGGCGGCGCGCTAACGGTGGACTTTGGTGAGGTCCGGCTGCAAGGAAATGCAGATAATAGCGTGACAATGACTGGCGTTTACCGCAAGCCCATCGTCAGCGACTTTACATGCAGCGGCGACAGTGGCGGGTTGCTTAAGTTTAAGCTCAGCAATACCGGCGGTGGGGAAAAAACCTATAACGGCGTTCAGGTGCTGGATACCGATAAAGGTATCGTCGGCATTGAACTGCTGGTCAACGGCGTAGCACAAAGCACGGGAAGCTGGTTCACGGTTAACCAGGACAGTCTGCCGTCTCTTGAAGCTCAACTGGTGCAAACCAGCACGTCCAATAGCAGCAACGTGGTCGGTGGGGATACTTTTACCGCAGCCGCGACGCTGGTTATGGCTTTTAACTAAGGTTACAGGATATGAAAAGCAAAAAAGCAGCAGCGCTTTCCGCCCTGGGGCTGATGTTACTCGCGATGGTATCGACGGGAAGGGCCGAACAGACGGGCGATAGCATGAATATTACCTTCCAGGGAACATTCATTATTTCCACCCCCTGTACGGTATCGAATGACAAAGTGATTGATGTCACCTTTGGCAATATCAGTATCAACGGCGTCAATGGTAAGGATCACTCACAGGTCATTCCTTACAGCGTGGACTGCCACGGTGCACCGGACGACTCACCGTTGGATCTGACCATTATCGGGACTGAAGAAAGCTATGACGATGCGGCGCTGACCACCTCGGCAGATGGCCTTGGGCTGCAAATTCAGGCTAATGGCCAGGCGATGAAGCTCAATAAGCCGTTCAGTACCACGCTTGGCGAACTTTCATCGCTAACGCTTACCGCGGTCCCGGTAAAAGACACGGCGAAGACGCTCACCGAGCAGCCTTTCACCGCCACCGCAACGCTGATCGCGCAATACCAGTGAGGACGACATGAAGAGATCATTTTGCACACGTTTGTCGCTCTGCACGCTCAGTCTGGCGCTGCTGGCCGTTATCAACGTTAAAGAGGCGCAGGCGCTGGATAACAACCTGCATTTCAGCGGCGCGCTGGTGAGCGAGCCTTGTAATCTTGACCCGCAGACCAGCGATATCAGCGTGGATTTTGGCACTGTGGTAGAGAAATATCTTTATCAGAACACCCGCACCCTGGGCGTGCCATTTGTGGTGAACCTGACGGACTGTGATATTAGCCTGGGTAACAAAGTGACCATGACTTTTAAAGGCACCGAAAACAGTGCGCTACCAGGGTTACTGGTGACAACGGGGGCAGCGACGGGCATTGCGATTGGTATGGAAACGCCGGAAGGCACGGCCCTGCCATTTAATGAGCCAACGCCGGAGTACGCGTTAGCAACCGGCAGCAATCAGTTCACCTTACAGGCTTACGTACAGGGTGAACCAGCAGCTATTACGCAGCAAACCATCACGCCTGGGGATTTTTCGGCGGCAGCGACGTTTGAGCTGGCGTATCCCTAATGTGTCTGCCATTTCAAATAACGAAAATGAATATCTCTTTTGTTCTCTCAGAGCGAACTTTTATGTTCAAAAATATCCTGTTGATAATTATTACCCTACTGTTTTTTACTGCAAACGCGAATGCTGATATTACTGGTGTTATTTCTCTTTTTGGTGGTACTAATCATACTCCTAACCAATGCGCAGCTGGTTTAAATGAAAATGAAAATGGCACTGCAGAAACTTATCCTGCTGCCAACAATTGCACGATAACAGATGGTTATGTGCCAAAATCAGGTAATTACGCATTCAAAACATATACCTATATTAATTCACAAAGGTCGACGACTTTCACCACGGATGCAGCATACGTGGATGCTTCAAAATCGATAGAAAGTCAAAAAGTAAAGCTCACTGGCGGTAGATCATCGCTGACTGCACCAGCAAAGAGTCGCATAGTTACATGTGCGTACGCAGTGGGTCCAGATGGAAGTCAATATAGTGTCCCTGGCGTGAGTATGCCGAGCCCATGTCCCTATTACCCTAGTTTACCCTCCACTCCCACGGTTCCTGACACCTCTTGTTCCATCAATGGGGGGAGCGCGTTAAGCGTTTCGCTGGGCACGATGAACCGCGATGAAATACCGACGGCACCGGATTCAGCTTCGGCAATAACAAAGACAATTCCGGTCACCTGTACGGGGGGAAAGGTCACGGTCAAAATGAAGCTGAACTATACGTCAATTTCCATTGGCAGTAGCCAGGCGGTAAAAACGTCAGCGAATGGCGTCGGCGCGGCGATATTTTACGGCAGTAAAGCGCTTTCACCTTCGGATGTTTCAACGATCGCTTTTTCACAGGGATCGAATTCACTGACCTTAGGCTTTCAGGCCGTGCGTAATTCAACGGTAGCGCTGAAAGATATTCCCACCGGGGCCTTTACCGCTAATGCGGTATTAGTGATGACCCAGCAGTAAATTATCGCATTTATCTTAATTCACAGGGCGGGTTATTTCCCGCCCTAAACGTTGTCATCTATTTCTATGTTATTACGTCATTTAAAAAAACCGTCTGCTAATTATTTCACCACTGTGTTAATTCTGTTCTGGCTTTGTGGCGGATTGCTCTGGATATTACCCAACCGCGGCGGCTCAGGGCTTACCCTGCCGCAAAATCTGCTGGCCTGGAGCGTTCTGGCGCTGGTTGCACTGTGCTGCGGGATATTATCGCCGCGAGTGAAAGCCGCTTATCCTCCGGGTACGTTGCTGATGCTTACCGGTGCAGCGCTCTGGTCACTGCCGTTGCTTTGGTCTCCACTTCCCGCCTGGCAATATAACGCTGTCGCGAAAGTGCTGGCGCTGTGGGGGCTGGTCGGTATCTGGCTGCTTATGCTGAAATCCACCGGTTGCCACCGCATGCGGCGTGGCTGGCTGTTGATACTGGTTGTCTCAGCGCTGCTCCAGGTTGTTTTCGGCTTATTTCAACTGAGTGATATTGAACATCTGGTTGGGGGACGTCCCTACGGAAGCTTCCAGCAGGTCAACGTGCTGGCATCGTTTCTGGCAACCGGAACGGTGTGCGCCCTTTGGCTGTTTATGGCGTCCCGTCAGCGGTTGACCACGATGATATCCGGCGTCGCGCTGGTATTGTTACCCGCCATGCTGGTGCTGTTACAAAGCCGTGCGGGAGAACTGGGCGCGATAACCGGCGCTTTGGTTCTACTGCTGGTTGACGTTAAAAAACGCCGGCGTGCCGGTTGTTCAGTGCTGCTGCTTATGATGGGTGCTGGAGTGGGGTTCCTCACATTGCATTTCGGCCCGCTGCTGTTTCCCGGCCATATACCGGAACTGGTTCAGAAAGAGGGCTCTAATAATCAGCGCTGGTACATTCTGAAATTGACCTGGCAATTGATTATGAATCACCCGGTTATCGGTAACGGCTACGGCAGCTTTGAAGCCTTATTCGGGCAACTATCGCAACAGATCCCCCCGGGTATGATCAATGACACGATCGAATATCCTCATAACGAATTATTTTATACCTGGATGGAAGGCGGGCTGGTCGCGGTGGCGGGTATCGTGTTGATGCTCGTCAGCATTCTCAGAAGGCTTTGGGGGAGAGGAGGCGCTCGATGGCGTGGCCTGGCTGTTATGCTTCCCTTGGCGATACATATGAATCTGGAATATCCCCTTTACCAGTCGGTGACGCACGGTCTGATGCTGGTCATGCTGCTGGCCATTACCGGCCCTGCGGTCAGGGCAAATACGGCTCCTAATGATGGCTTCGAAAAACCGCTGCGAATGGGCGTATGGCTGGTGTCATGCAGCGTACTGGTATTTATGATTTCCGGCGTGGTGACAGAGGTACAGCTCACACGTATCGAGCAGCAGGGCCTGGTTCCCTTCGCTCAAGATGAACAGACGGTGGTTGACTCATTGGCTAACCCCTACAGCCAATATGAGCGGCTGGATTTTGACCGGCATGTTGCGCTGTTACTCCGTTTTAACATCACCAGAGATGTTACATTGCTCACCCGTTTTCGCTCATGGGCTGAGCGCTACTCAAATGTGCATAACGACCCTGCCGTCTACAATAGTCTACTCATGATCTATCGTGCTCAAGGAGTGCCCTCGGCGCAGTCTCTTTGCCTTAAGGCAAAAGCGATGTGGCCTGACGATCCGCGATTTGGCTGTCTTTAATACTCATCTTCGATGGATGGCCTGAAATCGGTTTTCTGGCAGCAGAAACAAACACACCGCCCGTAGGCGGTGTGTTGAACGGGGAAAGAATTACTTCTTAGCCGCGCGCTCGAAGGACGCAACGATTTCCGCTTTAGCCGCTTCTGCGTTGTCCCAGCCGTCAACTTTAACCCATTTGCCTTTTTCGAGATCTTTGTAATGCTCGAAGAAGTGGGTGATCTGTGCTTTCAGCAGTTCTGGCAGATCGTTCACATCTTTAATGTGATCGTACTCTTTGCTCAGCTTGGTGTGCGGAACCGCAACCAGTTTCGCATCTTCGCCTGCTTCGTCGGTCATTTTCAGCACGCCAACTGGACGGCAACGGATCACAGAACCTGGCTCCAGTGGGTACGGCGTTGGGACCAGAACGTCTACCGGATCACCGTCTAAAGACAGGGTGTGGTTGATGTAACCATAGTTGCATGGGTAGAACATTGCGGTGGACATGAAACGGTCAACGAACAGTGCACCGGTGTCTTTGTCGATTTCGTATTTGATAGGATCTGCGTTGGCCGGGATTTCGATAACCACGTAGATGTCTTCCGGCAGTTCTTTACCCGCAGGGACGTTGAGTAAGCTCATGTCTGTGTCCTTTAAAATGTATGGTAAACAAGTGGCGAGTATTATAGCCAACTCACGCTGAAAGTCTCCGCCTGTTTTCACTCCTGCCCACCCGCGCACGCCATTTTCAGACGCTTTCCATGACAGGAAAATCCATAAAGTTAGCGACATATTTAATGGATGAATGAAAGCGATTACAAACTTGTGATTAACGTTTTGTTCACTTTTCCGAAGTGTGATGTAACGCAATTCGTTACATATTTCATTGGCTATAGTTTGGTCGCAGAACATCTTTTGACCAACAATAACCTGGCCTACGAGGGCATCATTATGTGGAAGCGCTTACTTCTTGTCACAGCAGTTTCGGCAGCCATGTCGTCTATGGCGATGGCCGCTCCTTTAACCGTCGGTTTTTCTCAGGTCGGATCTGAATCCGGCTGGCGCGCGGCAGAAACCAACGTCGCCAAAAGCGAAGCCGAAAAACGCGGTATTACGCTGAAAATCGCTGATGGTCAGCAAAAACAGGAAAACCAGATCAAGGCAGTCCGTTCGTTCATAGCCCAGGGCGTTGACGCCATCTTCATCGCGCCTGTTGTGGCGACAGGTTGGGAGCCGGTATTGAAAGAAGCCAAAGATGCCGAGATTCCCGTGTTCCTGCTCGACCGTTCTATTGATGTAAAAGACAAATCCCTCGTAATGACGACCGTCACCGCGAACAACGTGCTTGAAGGGCAATTAATTGGCGACTGGCTGATTAAACAGGTCGACGGCAAGCCGTGTAACGTCGTAGAGCTGCAGGGTACGGTTGGCGCGAGCGTCGCGATTGACCGTAAAAAAGGCTTTGCAGAAGCCATCGCTAAAGCGCCAAACATCAAAATTATTCGCTCTCAGTCCGGCGACTTTACCCGCAGCAAGGGTAAAGAAGTCATGGAGAGCTTCATCAAGGCTGAAAACAACGGCAAAAACATCTGCATGGTTTACGCCCATAACGACGACATGGTGATCGGTGCTATCCAGGCTATCAAAGAAGCGGGCCTGAAACCGGGCAAAGATATCCTGACCGGGTCTATCGACGGCGTGCCGGATATCTATAAAGCAATGATCGACGGCGAAGCGAATGCCAGCGTCGAACTGACGCCAAACATGGCCGGCCCGGCGTTTGATGCCCTTGAGAAATTCAAGAAAGACGGCACCAAACCTGAGCAAGTGACCATCACCAAATCGACGCTCTATCTGCCGGATACGGCGAAAGAAGAGTTAGAGAAGAAGAAAAATATGGGCTACTGAGGACTTCGCACCCCCCTCACCCCAGCCCTCTCCCCATAGGGGAGAGGGAGAAGGGCAGGGCGGCGCTGGGCTTAAAAATTGGCACGATCAGTTCCCTCTCCCCTATGGGGAAAGGGTCAGGGTGAGGGGGAGGACATATGACCACTGAACACCACCAGGAAATCCTCCGCACAGAGGGCTTAAGCAAATTCTTTCCCGGCGTAAAAGCGCTCGATAATGTCGATTTCAGCCTGCGGCGCGGCGAAATCATGGCGTTACTCGGCGAAAACGGCGCGGGAAAATCCACGTTAATCAAAGCCCTGACCGGGGTTTATCACGCCGATCGCGGAACCATCTGGCTCGAAGGCAACGCCATATCACCGCGTAATACCGCCCACGCCCAGCAACTGGGGATCGGGACGGTCTATCAGGAAGTCAATCTGCTGCCCAACATGTCGGTGGCCGATAATCTGTTTATTGGCCGTGAGCCGCGTCGGTTTGGCCTGCTGCGCCGTAAAGAGATGGAAGCGCGCGCCACCAAACTGATGGAGTCTTACGGTTTTTCTCTCGACGTGCGTGAGCCATTGAACCGCTTTTCAGTCGCCATGCAGCAGATCGTTGCCATTTGCCGGGCTATTGATCTCTCCGCAAAAGTCCTGATCCTCGACGAACCTACCGCCAGTCTTGATACGCAAGAGGTGGAAATGCTCTTCACCCTGATGCGCCAGCTACGCGATCAGGGCGTCAGTCTGATCTTCGTCACCCACTTTCTCGATCAGGTCTATGAAGTCAGCGATCGCATTACCGTTCTGCGTAACGGTGGCTTTGTCGGCTGCCGGGAAACCCACGAACTGCCGCAAATCGAGCTGGTGAAAATGATGCTGGGCCGCGAGCTGGACACCAAAGCGCTGCAACGCGCGGGCCGCACGCTGCTCAGCGATAAACCGGTCGCGGCGTTTAAAGATTTCGGTAAGAAAGGCACGATTGCGCCGTTCAACCTGGAAGTGCGCCCCGGCGAAATCGTTGGGCTGGCGGGCTTATTAGGATCGGGTCGTACCGAAACCGCCGAAGTGATCTTTGGGATCAAACCTGCCGACAGCGGCAGCGCGATGATTAAAGGCAAACCGCAAACCTTACGCTCACCGCATCAGGCCTCGTGTCTGGGCATTGGTTTTTGCCCGGAAGACCGGAAAACCGACGGTATTATTGCCGCCGCGTCGGTGCGGGAAAACATTATTCTGGCGCTCCAGGCGCAGCGCGGCTGGCTACGGCCCATTCCGCGTAAAGAGCAAAATGCGATTGCCGAACGCTTCATTCGCCAGCTTGGGATACGCACGCCAAGTCCTGAACAGCCGATTGAATTTCTTTCGGGCGGCAACCAGCAAAAAGTGCTGCTTTCTCGCTGGCTGCTAACTAAGCCGCAATTCTTGATCCTCGACGAACCCACGCGTGGCATTGACGTGGGGGCGCATGCGGAAATCATTCGCCTCATCGAAACGCTGTGTGCCGATGGCCTGGCGCTGCTGGTTATCTCGTCCGAACTGGAAGAGCTGGTGGGTTATGCCGATCGCGTCATCATCATGCGCGATCGTAAACAGGTGGCAGAGATCCCGCTGGATGAACTGTCCGTTCCAGCGATCATGAATGCCATCGCGGCATAAGGAGTTAATCGTGATGCCCCGTTCACTTCCTCAGGCTGGAGAGTCTAAGCGTCGCTTCCACTGGCCTACCGGCACGCCGCAGATCATCGCGCTGCTGCTGGTGCTGACGGTCGATAGCCTTGTCGCGCCGCATTTCCTTCAGATTGTGTTGCAGGATGGCCGCCTGTTTGGCAGTCCGATAGATATTTTAAACCGCGCAGCGCCCGTCGCGCTGTTGGCGATTGGTATGACGCTGGTCATCGCCACCGGCGGTATCGATTTGTCCGTGGGGGCCATCATGGCGATTGCGGGCGCAACCGCCGCGTCGATGACCGTTGCCGGACACAGTCTGCCGGTTGTACTGCTGGCCGCCCTGGGAACCGGCGTACTGGCGGGGCTGTGGAACGGCATTCTGGTTTCCATTCTCAAAATCCAGCCGTTTGTCGCCACCTTGATTTTGATGGTGGCGGGGCGCGGTGTGGCGCAGCTCATTACCTCCGGGCAGATCGTGACCTTTGATTCGCCAGAGTTGGCGTGGATTGGCAGCGGCAAACTGCTGTTCTTCCCAACGCCGGTCATTATCGCGCTGGTCACGTTAATCGTGTTCTGGCTGTTTACCCGCAAAACCGCGCTCGGCATGTTTATTGAAGCGGTGGGGATTAACATTCGGGCGGCGAAAAATGCCGGGGTGAGCACCCGCTTAGTGGTGATGCTGGCTTATGTGCTGAGCGGCGTTTGCGCAGCGATTGCTGGCATTATCGTGGCGGCAGATATTCGCGGGGCCGATGCCAACAACGCCGGACTGTGGCTGGAGCTGGATGCGATTCTGGCGGTGGTCATCGGCGGCGGTTCGCTGATGGGAGGGCGTTTTAACCTGGTTCTTTCCGTCGTCGGTGCCCTCATTATTCAGGGAATGAATACCGGGATTTTACTTTCAGGCTTCCAGCCGGAGCTTAACCAGGTAGTAAAAGCGGTGGTTGTGCTCTGCGTGCTGATTGTTCAGTCGTCGCGCTTTATTGACATCATTAAGGGGATTCGCGGCCATGATAAAACGTAATTTACCGTTGATGATCACGCTCGGCGTCTTTGTGCTGGGCTATCTCTACTGCCTGACGCAATTCCCCGGTTTTGCCTCAACGCGCGTGATTTGTAACATCCTGACCGACAATGCCTTTTTGGGCATTATCGCCGTCGGCATGACCTTTGTGATCCTCTCCGGCGGAATCGATTTGTCGGTCGGCTCCGTGATCGCCTTTACCGGTGTTTTTCTGGCAAAAGCGATAGGCTTCTGGGGAATTTCTCCGCTGCTTGCCTTCCCGCTGGTGCTGGTGATGGGCTGCGCGTTCGGCGCGTTCATGGGCTTACTGATTGATGCGCTAAAAATTCCGGCGTTTATCATCACCCTGGCCGGGATGTTTTTCCTGCGCGGCGTGAGCTATCTGGTCTCGGAAGAGTCGATTCCGATTAACCACCCGATCTACGAAACGCTGTCGAGCCTGGCCTGGAAAATCCCCGGCGGTGGTCGCCTAAGCGCCATGGGGCTGCTGATGCTGGGCGTTGTGGTGATCGGTATTTTCCTCGCGCATCGCACCCGTTTTGGCAACGAAGTTTACGCCATCGGCGGGAGCGCAACGTCCGCCAACCTGATGGGTATTTCAACGCGGAGCACCACGATTCGTATCTATATGCTCTCTACGGGTCTGGCGACGCTGGCCGGCATTGTCTTCTCCATTTATACCCAGGCAGGCTATGCGCTGGCGGGTGTCGGCGTTGAACTGGATGCGATTGCCTCAGTGGTGATCGGCGGCACGCTGTTAAGTGGCGGAGTCGGCACGGTGCTGGGCACGCTGTTTGGCGTGGCGATACAGGGGCTGATTCAAACCTATATTAACTTCGACGGCACGCTGAGTTCCTGGTGGACCAAAATCGCGATTGGGGTGCTGCTGTTTATCTTTATCGCGCTCCAGCGTGGTCTGACGGTCCTGTGGGAGAACCGCCAAAGCTCGCCTGTGACGCGCGTTAGCACTGGACCACTCAACAGATAACGCGCTGAATTTGCTTAAAGTCTAAACTTTTTCCGGTAGCGGTCGATAACCTTATTTTCTGCCAAAAAATATCTCGCTACCGGAAATAACATCATGCTTAAAACGCTATCGATTCGTACCGGCTTGCTTTCTTTACTGGCCGTTATGACCCTTCTGCTGCTGATTGTCAGCGGTATTGGCATTTATGCCCTCACACAGAGTTCCTCTTCTTTACAGCGAATCAATCACCTGCAGGGTGAACAGATGGTGCAGCTCAATTCGGGCTATACGCTGATTTTACGTGCCCGTAATGAAGCCGGTCAGGCCGTCCGATTGATGGAAATCGGCATGCTGGATGACGCTGCGAAATCAGTGCAAAGCATTAATAAAGAAGTCACGCAGGCGCAGAAAACGTTGCAAGCGGTGATTGAGGGTGGGGTTGACGACCATCAGGGCCAGCAGTTGCTGGACAAAGTCGCGGCAAGCCTTGCAGCATATAATGCTGAAGGGATCACGCCGATGATCGCAGCGCTGAATCAGCAAAGCAGTGATGCTTATTACGATCTGCTGGAAAATAAGCTGATCCCGGTTGCGCGTCAGTTCGATAACGATATGCAGGCGTTTCAGGCATGGAGCGAAGCGCGCGGTAATGCAGAAGTGCAGGCGGTGCAGTCGAGTAAAAATCGTGTGATGCTGCTGATCGTCATTGCGGCCCTGCTCACGGCAGGGATTATTGTCCTGGCCTGGCTGTCACTGCGCCATATGCTGCTCAAACCGCTTTCGGCGTCCATTGCTCAGCTTGAAAATGTGGCAGCAGGCGATCTCACGCATGTGTTGAATCAGCCTGTCAGTCAGGAGTTTAATCGCCTGAATGCGGCCATTGAAGGGATGCGTCAGTCGTTGATGAGCTCTGTGCTGCGCGTGCGTGATGCCAGCTCGCAGATTGACACCGGCAGCCGTGAACTGACCGCGGGGAATATGGATCTGGCCCAGCGTACAGAATCGACCGCGACGTCTCTTGAGCAGACGGCAGCCAGCATGGAAGAGATCACGGCGACGGTGAAACAAAACGCCGATAACGCCGAGCAGGCGCACCAGATGGCGAAAACGGTTTCTGATACAGCGGATCACGGCAGCGAAATGGTGTGCTATGTGATTGAGAAAATGCGTGATATCTCCGGCAGTTCAGCCCGTATCGCCGACATTCTTAGCGTTATCGACGGTATTGCTTTCCAGACCAATATTCTGGCGCTAAACGCATCTGTTGAAGCGGCGCGAGCCGGTGAGCAGGGGCGTGGATTTGCCGTGGTAGCAGGTGAAGTGCGTAATCTGGCCAGCCGAAGCGCCGATGCAGCGAAAGAAATTCGCACGCTAATCAGCGCCTCGCAGACTCATGTTAATGAGGGCAGCGAACTGGCGCAACAGGCGGGCGAAACGATGGATGAGATCGCGACCGAAGTGATGCGCATGACCCGACTGATGCGAGAAATCGCCAGTGCGTCTCAGGAGCAAAGTCGTGGAATCGAGCAGGTCAATATTGCGGTAAATCAGATGGACGAAACCGCCCAGCAAAACGCCGCGCTGGTGCAACAATCTTCCGCCGCGACGCGCTCTCTGGAAGAGCAGTCGCGCCAATTAATTGAAGCGATGTCATCATTTAAACTGACTTCTCAAGCGGCGTAATAATAATAAATCCTGGTGCGATGGGTGCCAGGATTTATACCATCTCAGTGTTCATTACCTCGATATTGTGGTGAATATCCACCATTAATTTTTCCAGTGAATGGGTTAATTCCAGCGCTTTTTTTGTCGGCTCAAGATATAAGCCTTTACGAACAAATAAAGGCTCATCAAAGAGTTGATTAAAACGTTTTAGCGCCAGGCTCACCGCTGGGCGCGACATCTCCAGACGAACAGAGGCTTTAGCCATGCTGCCGCATCTGACAATTTCAATAAACACTGGAATAAGATTTAGATCGATACCGGTATTGGCACGTGAAAAGTTTTGCATCGCGACGGCGACTCCCCTGAATAAATAATTAACTGTTATCGAAATAATGCAGGAGTAGGCGGGAATATTAAAGCGCGATTTTTATATGCATTTATACTGTAAAACATATAAATAAAAACGGGGAGCACGCTCCCCGTTATGAAATGCTATGCGTCCGGGAATTCGCGGATCAGACGTTCGACGTCTTCAACCATATGATTATTGCCGACAAAGAAAGAGCGGCGCTGGTGCAAACTTACCGGTGCGATATCCAGAATACGCTCTTTACCATCACTCGCTTTACCGCCTGCCTGTTCAGCCAGGAACGCCATCGGGTTGCATTCGTACAGCAAACGCAGCTTCCCTTCCGGGTGGCTGGCGGTGCTTGGGTACAGGTAAATGCCGCCTTTCAGCAAGTTGCGGTGGAAGTCCGCTACCAGCGAGCCGATATAGCGCGAAGTGTACGGGCGTTGCGTCGGCACATCTTCTTCCTGACAGAATTTGATGTACTTCTTCACGCCATTCGGGAATTTAATATAATTGCCTTCGTTAATGGAGTAGGTGCTGCCTTTCTCCGGATAACGCATGCGTTCCTGGCTCAGGCAGAAAACGCCCAGCGACGGATCGTATGTAAAGGCATGAACGCCACACCCGGTGGTGTAAACCAGCATGGTCGATGAGCCGTAAACCACATAGCCTGCAGCAACCTGTTTGTTACCCGGTTGCAGGAAATCTTCTTCCGTTACGGCGGTGCCGACAGGCGTGACGCGGCGGTAGATTGAGAAAATCGTCCCAACAGACACGTTGACGTCAATGTTAGACGAGCCATCCAGTGGATCCATCAGCACGACATATTTGGCGTGTTCGCAGCCTTCGAAAACGACGATTTCATCTTCTTCTTCAGAGGCGATACCCGCAACAATGTCGCGTGCGCGCAGTGCAGCTTTCAGTTTTTCATTGG
>Ga0308165_1001016_pt1 | contig 42831 bp, 35 predicted proteins | sample PhyWR2_FD_201032 | JGI IMG/M metagenome (GOLD analysis project Ga0308165, IMG submission 201032) | Phyllosphere microbial communities from UC Gill Tract Community Farm, Albany, California, United States - DLSLW.R2 | ecosystem: Host-associated > Plants > Phyllosphere > Unclassified | place: USA...
AATTGCCCACCGAAAATTTTAATACCTAAACGCTTACTATGCGATTCACGTCCGTTTTTCGAACTACCGGCTCCTTTTTTGTGTGCCATGATTTTATATTTTGTAACTCGCTAAAAAGCGAATTATTGGGTTAACAATTAATTATAGAGTGATGTCAGAAATCTGAATCTTAGTGAAAAACTGGCGGTGACCATTTTTCTTTTTGTAACCTTTTCTACGTTTTTTGTGGAAAATAATTACTTTATCACCTTTTAAATGAGATACGATCTTAGCTGAAACTTTAGCACCTTTAACTGCAGGAGCACCTACAGTAATTGCACCACCGTTGTCAACCAACAATACATTATCAAATTCAATACTAGCGCCTTCATCTCCTTGTAATCTGTGTACAAAAAGGTGCTGGTCTTTAGCAACTTTAAATTGCTGCCCTGCTATATTTACTATTGCGTACATTGTTTAAATATTAGTTTTTTAATTTTTATTTAACGAGGTGCAAATATAGAACAAATTCAATTAACACACAAACACATATCGAAAATATTTTCAACTAAAATCATATAGAATCAGGATTCGAAAGATTTAAGGAGTTCAGCATCGATTTGAACACTATGTTAATTGCATTTTTCGAAAATCATATTTCAATAATTCCCTGGCTAAGCCTACCCTACTGCTTATTGTAGCGAGCAATTATATTGGAGCGCAGCGCCAGTACAAAATACTGAGTTTCTTCCCGTTTTACGCTTATACGCTTCGCTTCCTCGTACCTCGTTGCTACAGGGTAACACTTCAACCGGGGCTATCGGGCCAAAACAGTATTTCATTTTCGGGGTTGCATGATGCAGGAACCCCTGTTCCTAAACCTGATTGGAGCGAACACGAAGTGCAACGAAGTAAAGCGTAAAGCAGGACTGAAGCCAGCCAAGAACCGCAATCCGCTCATTTCCAAATATTTCCTAAAAGTATTCCTTCAAAGTTAACTGTCATTCTGAACGCAGTGAAGAATCTTTACGTAATAGACGTACAACCTAAGTTCAGCCTGGAGATTCTTCACTACATTCAGCATGACAAATTATTCCTTCCGCTTAAGGTAATACCAATAATTCTCCGTGTTAATCTGTGCCTCCGCAGCTAAAGATCCTATTTATTTTCCTTCGTAAAAAATGTTAAAACACTTTTAAATCTACGAATAATTCGTAGATTTACGAAAATTAAATAAACAACTTAAACCAAAACCCATGAAACCAATCTTAATTATCTGTTTAGCAACAGTACTAAGCTTTTCAGTAAAAGCCCAAAACCCTGATAAAGCCCTGGCAAGAGTAAGATACACTTTTACCCACATAAGTGATACTACTCAAAGGGATAAACCACATACTGAAAATATGCTGCTTGTAACCGGAAAAAATGCTTCTGTATACACCAGTTATGATAAGCTGAACCAAGCGTTAAATACCCAGAAGCAGATTCAGGAACAAATGAAAAATCAAGCAGGCAACTCCAATATCAAAATTGAGGTGAAAAGCGAAATGAAAGTTCCATTAACACAGGAAGATTATTTCTTTTTTTCAAATGAGCATAAAATGATTACCAAAGAGCGCTTATTTAACAATTACCTGATTGAAGAAAATGCTCCACAAATTGACTGGAAAATTTTAAAGGACACCATGAGCTTTTCGGGAATAGCCTGCCAGAAAGCAACCACCAACTTTAAAGGTAGAAACTGGATTGCCTGGTTTGCAACCGAAATTCCGTTTCAAAGTGGTCCATGGAAATTAAACGGGTTACCAGGTTTGATTATAGAGGCTTATGATGAGAAAAAAGAAGTAAAATTTACATTCGCTGGTCTTGAAAACGTAAAAGACGATGCCAACCAAACAAATTCAGGTGAGGATGGCAAAATTGTAACGCCCAATGGCACAGGTGTAGTAAAAATGGTGGGGATAGATGTAAGTACCGCATATCTGGGATCAGAGATTAAATTACCTGCGGATGCCATTAAAACTACCAGAAAAGAACTAGACAAACTTAAAGCCGCAAGAGATAAAGACCCTCAAGGTTTTATGCAGGCCCAAATGGCCGCAAGTGGCATGCAAGGTTCTTTTAAGGCTAATCCTGCTCCACGTCCGGCTGGAGGCACAGCTATCAGTAAACCGGAGATCAACAACCCAATCGAAATTCTAGGGAAGAAATGAGAAGCTATGTAATAATGCTGACGTTTTTGCTCACATCTTTTTCTGCCCTGGCACAAAAGCCAATCAAAGGTTTGGTTAAGGATAGCTATGGAAAAGCGATTGAACTGGTTAATGTAAGCCTAAAGGATCCTGAAGGGAATACCATAAACTTTACGCGAACCAACCGGAATGGAGAATTTAATATCCCTTTAAAAAACGACCAGATTACGGGCTACAAAATTGAAGCCTCGAGCATTGGTTATAAAAAACTGAGCACGGTTATAACGGACGTAACCAAAAGTTACGAACTCATTATGCAAAACAGTGAAACAGCACTTGAAACCGTGACGGTAAAAAACCGTCCATCCTTAACAGCAAATGGTGATACCTTAAATTACAGGCCATCTGATTTTGCCGGCAAACAAGACCGAAGCATTGGCGATGTGCTCAAGAAAATGCCGGGAATCGAAGTTGCTGAAGATGGTAAAATCAGCTATAACGGTAAATCGATTTCGAACCTCTATGTAGATGGCGATAATTTGTTAGACGATAAATACAATATCGGCACTAAAAGTATCCCTCATGGCGCAGTTGATAAGGTACAGGTAATCCAAAACGATCAACCCATTAAAATGATGCGTAAAAATAACATGAGCGATGATGTTGCCTTAAACCTGGTGATTAAAGATGAAGCCAAGCTTAAAGTAATGGGCGATGCTACCGTTGGCGCCGGCATCCCCAAACGCTTTGATGAAAACCTTACGGCTATGCTTTTTAATAAAAAGCTTAAATTTATTAACAACGTTAAAGGAAACAACATCGGCAGCGATCCTGGTGGAGACCTTATTGCGCACAATTTCTCTGATTATTTAAAGAAACTGGATAATGATAAACCTAATGGACTGCTCTCAACAGGTGCTGCCGGAGTGCCATCGTTGCCGCAAAGCAGGTATCTTTTTAATAAAGCCGGATTGATTAACCTAAACAATCTGTACAAGTTCAATCCCGATCTTCAGTTAAGGGCCAATATTTCATATTTGTATGATCAGCGGCATCAGGAATACAGCAAATTTTCGGAAACTTATCTCCCCAATCAAACTATCCGATATGCAGAAACGCAGCGCAATGTCATTAATCCACAAAAATTAAGGGCACAATTCAACCTGAACGGAAATGCAGAAAAATACTATCTGAACAATAATTTTGTCCTCGATTATGCGCCTTTTAAAACATCGTCGGCTTTTGTAATCAATAATGTGTCGGCCAATCAGGTATTGCGGCAGGAAACACTTGATATTTCGAACGAGTTCAATTACCGTAAAAAGCTAAAATCAGAAAATGTAATTAACCTCTACTCCTACTTAAACCGCACTACACAGCCTGAAAAATTAAACATAATGCCAGGCCTTAATGCTGATATTTTAAACAGTGGGAACAGTTATCTTGGTTTAAGCCAGTATATCAAAATACCAACCTGGTACACCAATAACTATACTTCTTTTGCTTTTGTAAACAACAATTTTGTTCAAACATATAAGGCAGGTTTTAATGTACAGCAACAACAACTCAATTCGGAACTTTACCGCACACAAAACAACCAGCAGACCGAACTTGTATCTGGCAATGCCGTAAATGACCTTGATTGGCTAAAAACCAGGCTATATACCGATGCCACATACGAATTTACCAACGATAAATTAAAAGTTGGACTGAGCTTGCCTTTAAGTTATAACCTGATTAAATACAGTGATGACATTAATCAGCTGGACAAGCGCCTGAATAAATTGTTTCTAAACCCTTCTCTGAATATAAAGTATCAAACCAGCGTTGAAAATTATATGACAGCAAATTATAGCTTCCGGAACGATTTAGGAGGAATTGATGATGTTTACCGGGGCACAGTGTTAAAAAACTATCGCTCTCTTTTTGCCAATAATGCACCGATTCCGGAATCAAAAACCCATAATATTGGTGCAGGGTTTAATTTCAGAAAAGCCATGCAGATGTTATTTGTAAATTTGACTGCTAATTACAGTGATGCCGAACTGAACACCATTTCTTCATACACCTTAAATAACAACATCCAGCAAAGGGTGGTATTGCCATTGAGCAACCACATCCGCACCCTATTTTTTAATTTGAACGCCAGCAAATACCTTTTTGCGCTTAAAAGCACAGTAAGTGGAGGCATTAGTTTTTCGCAAAGCCAATATGATCAGTTGCAGAACAACGAACTTTTTGCATTTAATGCACAAACCATTTCTTACAAACTGGGAATAGAAGCAAAACTTACCAACTTTATCGATTGGTCTTACCTGGCAAATTTTTCTGTAACCGATAACAAGGCTAAAGTGGCCGATGCGATTAAAACGAATTTTCAGCAGCTCAGGCAACAGTCTACCCTGGCCATCACCACTTTTAGAAATGTGTATATAAACTTATCTGCCGAACATTTATTTACTCATCAATCTACACAACCCAATTTAAAATATCTTTTTGCGGATATGACTATCAAATACAAATACCTGAAAATGAAAACAGATTTTGAATTTGGCATCACCAACCTGGCGAATATCAAAAGTTTTGACGCAGTTTACCTTTCAGCCAATTCTCTTACCACAGGAAGCTATTATATCCCTGGAAGAGTGGCGATGTTGAAAGCTACTTTTAGTTTTTAAGTACATAGGTCGTCATCCCGACTGGAGCGCAGTGGAATGGAGAGATCTTTTAAAGATGCTTTAAATCAAGTTCAAAGATTTCTCCACTACGGTCGAAATGACGACAGTTGTGAGAAATTAGGGTTTTGTAGTAATCTGGATAGCCTGATTATTTCTATCAATTTTCAAATCAGAAACTTTATTGAGGTTCAGTTTATCCAGTTCTTCTTTTGTGATCTTATTTCCATTCAGGAAATAAGAGGTGTTTTCTGCAACCATTATTCCATTAGCATTTTGATGTTGACTTCCATCTTTTGCATCAGAAGTAGTGGCGGTTGATTTTATGAAATACATAAATCCAACTCCCTTTTTCCTGGGAATAGGCAGTTCTTCCATATCTTCGCCATTTTTAGTTAAAACTTTTACATCGATATTTTTATGATCCGATTTTACCGTATCTGTAAAGCTAAAGTGCTGTACAAACGTTTTGCCTTTAAAATCACCGTCCGTTTTAAAACTCACAATCTTCACATTCTTGCCTAAACCATTTAACATATTCTCAACCGATCTCCGTGAAGAATCTACCCCATTGGTAATGCTTTTGATAATGAAAGTCATTTTATTAACCGTATCAGGCTCTTTGAGCGTATTAATCAGAATTTTCTTTTTTGCTTTTGGTTTTAAAACTGTTTTTGATTTTGGCTGTACCTCGGTCACCTTTTCAGGCAAAACATCATTCACCATGTTGGTTAAAGGGGCTAAGCTTTTCTTTACAGCCTTTTTATCAATAGTAAAGGCGAGTGTGACGCAGAGCAATATCGGTAGCACAAATAAATACCGTGTTAAATTCACTTTCGATGAGCGTTTGGCATTCATCATTATAATCCTGTTTTTAAGATCAGATAGATTAAAATTATTCACAATAGCTACTGATGGTTGTAAAGCACCTACATCTAGCAAACTGTACTGATAAGCTTTTTTATCAATACCTTTCCTTAAAATTTTTGCATCGGTAATAAATTCAATGTTTTCCCTTACCGCTTTTTTCATTAGCCAAACGCCTGGATTAAACCAGTAAAAAACTACGCAGATTTCAGCCAGAATAATATCTAAAGTATGCCATTCTTCTACATGTACGCGTTCATGCTCGAGGATATTGCTTAAATCTTGTTTTTTATGCAAACCCGGATTGATATAGATAGTCTGCCAAAAGCTAAATGGGCTTACTTCATCATTTAAAATCCGAACTTTATAATCGTTTAACTGATCTGGCGAAGATTTTTTATGCATCCTGTAAAGTGAAACAAACTGTATCAGTAACCTCATGCCCATTAATACAACACCAGCATAAAAAAGTATGGTTAATGCTTGCCAAAATATCGATACGGCATTCTGTTGCACCAATTGACTAACTTGTTGATTGAATTGAGGCACAAAGGCAGGTATAGCTTTCTGATCAGCAAAAAAATCGGTGAGGTTAATAAAGGGGTAGGCCGAAGAAAAAATGATCCCAAACAGCAGAAATACCCGGTTGATGGAATAGAAAGTTAACCTCCGCAATACCAGGTAGTAACTGGCCGAAAATAAGATTAGTACCAGGTTAATTTTCAATAAAATGAGAAAGAAATGTGGCATGGCCTTTTACTTTTCAGGGTTCTCGATTAAATTTATAATCTCTTTAAGTTCTTCGGCACTAATCTTCTTATCCTTTGCGAAAAAGGCAACCAATTCTTTATAGGAACTTTGAAAGTAATTATTAACAAACCCGCTCATAAAGCGCTTTTTGTATTCTACTTCTTTAACCTTTGCACTGTAGCGGTTGGCATTGGCAAAACGCTCACTTACCAGAAAGCCTTTACGTTCCAGATTTTTAACCGTTGAGGCCAGCGTAGTGTATGGTGGTTTCGGCTCGGGCAGCACGTCCATAAAATCTTTGATAAAACCTTTTCCAATCTGCCAAACAGCCAGCATGGCTTCTTCTTCCTGTAATGTTAACTTTTCCATTATTACGAATATATCGTAAATATACGAAAACATCCTAAATAAAAAATTTGCAAACTGGTTAATTGTTTTAATCGGTTAATCGACTCCAAATGTCCGGCTCCAAACTCCACCTAAGTAACTTTCAACACTACTAAAATTGGCAACCTTCAATAGAAAAGTCGTCCTCTCGATCCGATAACTATCGGATGGAACGTAGTGAAATGGAGAGATCTATCTGGATAGATTTAGCTTCGCTGAGCACTCTGTGGTTTTCGACTGCGCTGCGCTCCGCTCGAAATGACGACCTTATGTATTGTAATTTCCTTCCCCGACTTCCAATTTCGACCCCAAATGCAAAACTCCCAACGCCACACTGATTTACAAGCAATTTGGCTTCAGACTTCTGACTACGGACTCCCGACTACCCTACCTACTTCCCGCTTCTTTGTTCAGCCTGCAGTAAGGTTTGATCAATAACTTTACGCATCTGTACTGCTGCATCTAATAATTTAGGATTGCCATCAAAATCGCCATAAATCACCACATGTTTTGTTTTTTCCTTGTATTTAAACAGCAGATCGTAGCGTGGTACTGCTCTCGATTTTTCACTTTTCTTACCAATGGTATCCGGAAAATTCCAAAGTCCAATTTCGTTGGCTTTGCCATGCATGTAAAGAATATCGTCATTCTTTAAAAAGATCTTCTTCTTAATTACCGAATCGGCACCATTAACGTACTGGTAATCGCCGGTCGCAGAATTATAATGGTTTTCTAATGAATCTTTTATGCCCCACTTGTATTCCATTGAAACAAAATCGTTTTTTCTAAAGGGGGCGTTCTGAATGATCGGTTTGTAATAGATGTAACAATAAATGATCATTGGTACGATGATGGTGATGGCTAAAAATATTTTTTTTCCTCTGCTTGACACTTTTTGTATTATTTATTGAATGAATGAATTTTGAATGATTGAATGAAAGAGCGTTAAATAAGACTCAGGACTGAAGATTCTAGACTTAGGACTCTTTAAGCTCCCCTTCCCACTTGCTTACCACAGCGGTTGCAATACTGTTCCCCACCACATTGGTTGCCGAACGGCCCATATCCAGCAAAGGATCGATACCGATTAATAATGCTAAACCTGCCTCGGGAATATTGAAACTGGCAATAGTACCAGCAATAACCACCAACGATGCTCTTGGTACACCAGCAATACCTTTACTGGTTAACATCAGGATTAACAACATCGAAATTTGCTGCTCAAAACCCAAATGAATACCATAAGCCTGCGCAATAAACAGCGAAGCAAAGGTCATGTACATCATCGATCCATCTAAATTGAACGAATAACCCAATGGCAGAACAAAACTTACAATTTTATCTTTACAGCCAAAACGCTCTAAAAGCATCATGGTTTTAGGATAAGCTGCTTCACTGCTTGCTGTACTGAAAGCCAGGAGTGCAGGCTCTTTCATATCATTTACCAAACGGAAAATACGTTTCTTCAGTACTAAAAATCCTAAGAAAATTAAAACTGCCCAAAGTATGCCTAAACCCAGATAGAATTCGCCTATAAATATGGCATAGGTATTCAATACATTTAAGCCTTGTTTAGCCACTATAGCAGTCATAGCTCCGAAAACAGCCAATGGAGCGAAATTCATTACATAACCGGTCATTTTTAAGATTACATGCGCAATAGCATCGAATGCTTTAATCACAACCTGTCCTAAATCGCCAATGGCAGCTGTGGCTACACCAAAGAATAGCGAGAATACAACAATCTGCAAAATTTCGTTGGTCGCCATTGATTCGGCAATACTTTTTGGAAAAACGTGCGCAATGAAATCTTTCACGCTCATTGCGGCTTTCTGGATGCCTGTATTTACCAATTGATCTGGCAATGATAATTTCATATGCCTTCCCGGCTCAAATAAATTTACCAGAATCATACCCAATATCAGCGACATCAGCGACATGGCCAGGAACCAGCCTAATGTTTTGCCTCCAATTCTGCCTACAGCTTTAATATCCCCTACTTTCGCTACGCCGACCACTAAGGTTGTAAACACCAATGGCGCAACAATCATCTTAATCAAGCGAAGAAAAATATCACTCAACAGGGTAAAATATTCTAGTTTTTTCTCCCTGATGTCTTCGTTCTCTTTCTTGATTTTGGCATTTGCTTTTCGCTCAGCCTTAAGTTGTGTGTAACCTATACTTGTTGTATCAGTAGTTTTAGCAATACTAACCTCTATACTTTTAACTTTCGCATCGGCATTGAGGATCTTCTGGTTGTAAACATCAATTGAATTGACGTTTAGGATATAGCCAAGTATAATTCCAGCTATCAGTGCTAAGAAAATGAAAAGCGTGAGTTTGTTTTTCTTCATGAATATAAAAAGTTTGTGCCAACTTAATTTGGTAAAACTACGATATTTACGGCGTGTAACAAATTTTGATAATGGGTGACATTAAAAAACATATCAATGTTGTTGAGTTAATCCTCCCGACAAAGCGGAAAAAATTTAACCATGGATAGAAAAGATACATACAGATATGAAAATCTGGGCTTAGCTGTACAAAGCTGTGGTTAAAACTTTTAACTCAATGACATTAAAAAAATATGCTATTTTTGATTTCTGCTGTAACAAAAAACGCACATCAACATCTAAAACGCAACGATAAACCCCTAAATGGAACAAAAAGACAAGTTATTTAAAGAGATCTTTGATTCGAATTCCAAAAAAATATTCCATTTATGTTATGGTTATACTGGTGACACTGACGCCGCAAACGATCTTTTACAAGAGACTTTTTTAAAGGTCTGGCAAAACCTGGATAAATTCAGAAACAAATCTTTAATATCTACATGGATTTACAGAATTGCCGTAAATACCTGTTTAACTTATTTGAGATCTGAAAAAAGACAGGCAAAAGATGAATTAACGGATAATATCATTGAAAACAAGATAGAAGAATTTTCAGAGAAAAATGAACAGGTTGCCCTGCTTTATAAGTGTATATCGAAGCTTGAAGAGAATGACCGTTTGATTATTACGATGGTACTCGATGAGTTGCCATACCACGAAATTGCAGATATATCAGGGATAAGCGAAGGCAATTTAAGGGTAAAAATTCACCGAATTAAACAAAAATTAACAGAACTATATAACCAGTATGCAAGCGTTTGATCAAATACAGGAGTTGTGGCAAAAGCACGAGGTAGAAGTTAAAGTTTCTGCTGATGAGATGCTGCAACAAGCAAAGAAAGAAGTAAATGGATTAAAGCTGAAATCTGCTTTAAATATTTTTGGAATGCTGGCATCCTTTATTGCTATTGCTGCATTATGGGTATTTTTTCACTTCGAATCGTGGACTACACACGTAGGAATCAGCATCACCATTATTGCTATTGGTGTTTATACCTTAATTTTGTACCGCGATTACAGGTTAATTTCAAAAACAGACTTCACAGCTCACCCGCACGAATACTTAAACAACTTAAAAACCTATCAGTTAAACCGTTATAAACTCTACAACTCTTTATATTGGTTTTATATGATTGCACTTTCATTGGGTCTCATATTTTACTTTGTAGAAATTCTTGCGCACTTTACAGTCGTTCAAAAAGTTTTAGCTGTAGGCTTAACTGCACTATGGATATTATTTTGCTCAACTATTTTAAGGAAAGCGGTAATCAACAGGGAAAAAGAACGAATAGCTTTATTGATCGAGAAATTTGAGCGCATTAGCGGACAGATTTCTACCCCATAATAATTTTAGGCACGGTTTTTTCATTGTAAAAAGCAACACATGAAACCATTAGGGTTTACCCCCATTCTAGTAATAGAATGCGATAAATCATGATCGGTTCAACACCGTTGAAACTAAAATTACACAAGTGAAAAAAATACTAATTGCATTTTTATTTTTGCTGGCATTACCCTGCACCTTTGCCTTTAAGCAGGATTTTTCTCAACCTGTACAACTGGATTGGGAAACTCACTTTAAAGGAAAACCAGATATGCGTTCACCTTTTTTTGCTTTAACAGCCATGACATGGAAATATAGTTACGAGAGCACTGTTTACCGTAACCGTGTTGCCATTAAGCTTCAAAATGATGTAAGTATAGATAAAAACAGATCGTGGGTAAAATGGGATAAGATTAAAGATCCTGAAATCAGGGCCAGTCTTTTACACCACGAACAAGGGCATGCCAATATTCAATATGTTTTACTTTTAGAAGCAGAAAGGGTATTAAAAAACAGGAACTATTCTGTAAACAACTATAAGGCTCAAATATCTGAACTCGCCAACCAGATCAGCAATTATTTTGATACCATGCAGCGTAACTATGATGAAGAAACCGAGCATGGCAGTAACCATAAAATGCAGGCCCGATGGGATGACATTATTCAAGAGAAGATTGAAGAATCAAGGAATGCTATGGCCGAATTACAAAAATAGTTTCGGAATGAAGATTAAAAGGCCAACAGCTACCGCCAGGCACGCAGCTACTAAAACCGCAGCAGCAGCCAAATCTTTTACTACTTTAATTTTTGGATGAAAATCAGGTGAAACCACATCAGCCAGTTTTTCAATAGCAGAGTTTAAAATTTCAGTTACAAAAACTGCTGAAATGACGGACAAAATAGCAATCCACTCCAGGCTGGAGATTTTTAAATAAAAAGATAAAGCAATGGCAGTTATTGCTGCAAACAGATGAATCCTGCCATTATGATCATTAACAAAAAAAAGCTTCAAGCCATTAAAGGCATATTTAAAGCTCTTAATACGATCTATAACTGAAAATTTTGGGTTGTTCATTGTTTTTTAAATTGCGTGATAGATCCTGAAACAAGTTCAGGATGATGAAAATTAGTGTGGTGGTCGTCATTCCCGCACAGTCTGGAACCACGAAGCTAATCTTAAAGCGTATGTCATCACAGATTCATTCAGCAAGGAAAGATCCTTCGACTACGCTACCATTGACAGGACACCAATAGAAAAGGTCGTCATCTCGACTGTAGCGAAGCGAAATGGAGAGATCTATTTAGTTAGATTTCTCGACTGCGTTGCACTCCGCTCGAAATGACGGTAACTCGAGGGATTTTTACGCGTGGATTAATACTGTCATTTATATTGATTTTTATATCATAAATTATCCCTCAGGATGACTCCTAGAGCAAAAATTCGCAACAAAACCGTAACTCCAAATTTATACTCCATACCTTTCCCTTTCTACCATCAACCTTACTTCACCTCATTTGTAGAAAAACTATTCCCGCTTAATTTATACTGGTAGGTTTTGGTAATTGTTTTTGTGCTATCTGCATTATCCTTTACCGGAAAAGATCGGAACAGATCTCCGTTTTTAATAAAAAAATTATCATTGCCCCTGTATCCTTTCTTTTGATTGGTACCTAAAGACGGAAAACCAATTTTCTTAAAATCACCACCTGCATATTCAAAAACATTGAGATCAGAAACATTTTTTTTTCTCAGCAACTGAATGTATAATTCAGGGTTTCCATCATTATCCAGGTCCATGTTCCAGGCATCTGTGATGATTCCCTTGCGTTCTACCGCAGCAGATCTGTAATTATTGCGGATTGAATCGGACATTAAAATCTGGTATCCACCTATCGAATCCACCCCTTTTCCCCAACTTACAATTTCGAAATTTAATCCGGGTTTCACTTCTATATCTTTGTAAAAACGGAAAGGATTTTCCTGCACTTTTATAGTTTCAGTTTTAATTTCTTTTGGTTTTTCTTCTGTGCACGCAAAACAAAACAGCATCCCTGTTATCAACAAGAGATGCTGCCATGTAAATTTCTGTAGTTTCATTCGTTTGGGTTCATTTTGGTTGCCCCAAATTAAGTATTTTAGCCTATCAAAGCAATACCTTTTATTTCTTTGCTTCGGTTTTAGCTTCTGGTGCTCCGTTATTTAAAACCGTTTCGGTAACCACACTTCTTCTACCACTTGGGGCAATTACGATGGTTTTTAATACCCTTTTCTCACCTTGAGGAACGGTAATTTTAATTGGCGACGTATACAAAAATGCATTTTCGGATGGGCGGGATAAATCAATCGAATAATAAATTTTAGCTCCTGCAACAGGTACTTTTAAGTCGACGGTAAAATCGCCACCGGTTAACGGTTTATCACTTTGTCCAATTGGTGTAGGCACCCAAAAATTAACCCCCATTTTATCTAAACGCGCCAAATGTACCGGTAAACGCTGCTCAGAGAAGTTTTTCAAATCTTTACGTTCAACCGGCGACCAGGCAATCTCCGATAAAGCCAGTATCCTGGGGAAAGCATGATTTTCTGCTTTTTCAGGAGTTTTAATATACTCTGTCCACATGTTTGCCTGTACACCTTTAATATACTTTCGCTCATCGGCAGTTAATACTTTTGGAACCGGATCATAAGCGTATATTTTTTGATAAGGTGCAAAACCACCAATGGTAACAGGCTCATCAGGAGAATTAGATTGTTTATGATCAATATACAAACCCATCGATCCTGGAGTCATAATTACATCGTGTTTCTGTTGTGCAGCTGCTATTCCGCCGTCTTCTCCCCTCCAGCTCATTACTGTTGCATTTGGCGCCAAACCACCTTCTAAAATCTCATCCCAACCAATAATTGATCGTCCTTTTCCGTTTACATGTTTTTCTATCGTCTGGATAAAATAGCTTTGTAATTCATGCTCATCTTTCAAACCTTTTTCTTTCATTAAAGCCTGGCAAAACGGCGATTCTTTCCAATAGGTTTTAGGTGCTTCATCGCCCCCAATATGGATGTATTTAGAAGGGAAAATGGCAATTACCTCATCCAGAATATTGTTCAGGAAAGTAAAAGTGTTTTCTGAGGGTACAAAAATATCATCAAAAACACCCCAGGTTTGTTGTACCTGTTTTCCTTTTCTGCTGCCGGCCCACGGTGTTTTATCGCTGATAAAAGTATCCCGGTCAGGAAAACAGCTTAATTCAGGATAAGCAGCAATTGCTGCAGAAGCATGACCTGGCAATTCAATTTCCGGAATTACCGTAATGTATTTCGTAGCTGCATACTTAACAATATCTTTGGCTTCTTCCTGGGTATAATAACCTTTAACCGGTGTTAAGTAATTGCCATTACCCGGGTAATTACCGATTATAGTACCGTTACGGGAAGAACCAATCTCAATTAGTTTAGGATATTTTTTTATCTCCAGTCTCCAGCCCTGATCATCAGTTAAATGCCAGTGGAAAGTATTGATTTTATAGTAAGCCAATTGATCGATGTACTTTTTGATAAAAGAAATCGGAAAGAAATGACGGCTTACATCCAACATCGTTCCACGGTAGGCAAAACGTGGGTAATCGTTAATGTTAACGGCGGGGATGGTAATTTTATCGGCAACTTTATCGGGTATCATTTGCATAGCCGATTGAACGGCATAAAACAGACCTGCACCTTTTCCTGTCAAAATAATTTGTTTTGGGGTAACTTTAATGGTATAACCTTCGGCAGGTAATTGATCTGCTCCAACAGATGTTAAAATGATAGCCCTTTGGTTAGGTTGAGGAATTTTAGTTTCCCTTAAGGCAAAACCTGCCTTGGTAACGATAAAAGCATTTAATAAATCAGCCATCTTTGCGCCGTCGATGCTTTGATTGACTAAAACTGTGGTTTTATCTAATACGAAGTTTCCGTTGGCCCTGGTAATGGCCACCGGTGCAGGGATGATACCCATATTAGGATCACCTTGCGCAAATGCACCCGTGCTGATTAATACTCCAATAAAAATCGATAATGCTTTGTTCATTTTTGTGTAGGTTTTATAACTTAAACTAATATTTGACCCAAGATAAAGATTATGGAGATATTACAAATCCCACATTCTTGTTACAATAGAAATCAAACGTTTGACTGAACCGCATAATGCAGATAAATCTAAATATTGAGAGGCCGTCATTTCGAGCGGAGTGTAACGCAGTCGAGAAATCTACATTTTATAGCTTCTATAGCAGATTTCTCCATTTCACTGCGTTTCATCCGATCGCTATCGGATCGAAATGACGACTACTTTTATGAAAATCAGGTGCGGAAGCGTTTACGTTAGAACAGTCCCGCTTCTGCCAATTTGAAGGAAATTGGCATCCCGCTCCGATCGGGTTTAGGTGGCCAGGCCGGTTAAACTATTTGAAGCTGCAAGTGCGCAGAAAAACATAAACACTACGCTATTAAACCCCAAATAGTAACAGAAAACTGTGTATTTAAACCTGATTGAAATGAAAAGCACGCAAGCGAGGTACGAGTGCGGACTTGAAATGTAAAGTAGGACTAACAATAAAAAGAACTACTGCAATTGCTTTCCAAAAAACATCAATCACAAAAAAAGAGAAACCATCTCTTAGAACTGCTACTAATAGATCTCTCCATTTCACTGCGTTCCAGTCGAGATGACGATTTTAACAAAAAAAGAGAAACCGTTACTGATTTCTCTCTTTCAAAATATTCTAAAATTATTCTTAAGCTTCTACAGGGTGTTCTTTAGCAGCCAAATACCTCTCGGCATCAAGCGCAGCCATACAACCAGAACCTGCAGCAGTTACCGCCTGACGGTAGTACATATCCTGCACATCACCACAGGCAAATACGCCTTCTATGTTGGTTAAAGTAGAACCTGGTTTAGTAGTTAAATAACCGGTTTCATCCATATCTAACTGGCCTTTAAAAATATCGGTGTTCGGTTTATGACCAATCGCCACGAAGAAACCTTCTACGGCGATATCAGATTCGACACCTGTTTTGTTATTTAAAACTTTAACTGCGGTTACATTTTTGCCGTTACCCAGAATTTCCTGCGTTTCAGTATTGTAATGAACCACAATATTTGGAGTTGCCAATACGCGGCTAACCATCGCTTTAGAAGCTCTGAATTCATCTCTACGCACCAGTAAGTGCACAGTTTTACAAAGTTTTGCTAAATAAGTTGCTTCTTCAGCTGCCGTATCTCCGGCACCTACAATGGCAACATCCTGGCCTTTAAAAAAGAAACCATCGCATACTGCACAGGCCGAAACACCAAAACCATTGTATTGTTGCTCACTTGGCAAACCTAACCATTTAGCAGTAGCCCCGGTAGCAATAATTACCGTATCAGCTGTAATGGTTTTAATTTCGTCAACCACTACTTTATGTGGTGTTGAAGAGAAATCTACCGAACTTACATAACCGAAACGGATATCGGTGCCAAAACGCTCCGCCTGCTTGCGGAAATCTTCCATCATTTCTGGCCCCATAATTCCTTGCGGGTAGCCTGGAAAATTTTCTACATCAGTAGTTTGCGTAAGCTGTCCGCCAGCTTGCATTCCGGTATACATTATTGGTTTTAAATCAGCTCTGGCAGCATAAATTGCAGCAGTATAACCTGCAGGGCCCGAACCTATAATTAAACACTGAACGTGCTCGTTTTCTTGTGACATTATATAGTGTGTTTGAAATTCATTAATCGTAGCGCAAATTTAACGCTTTAAATAATTGTTAGCAAATGTGCTTTGTCAACATAGTTTACTTATTAACAGCATAGAGCACGGAGCGCGGTGCAAAGCTTTTGGCGCATGTCACTAAACTCAGGTGTATTCAGGTGGCTTAGGTGGTGAAAAATATCTTCGTGGTGTCAGATGGTACCATCTGACACCACATCAAAAAATATTATTTTAAATCAAGCCTAATTAAATAGATCGTTTTTTCACTTCTGAAATACTTTTGACTTTTAGATTTAATGCTTGTAATCTCATTTGTGCTAATGAAACATTATTTTTTTTTAAGTTAACTTTCCTACCTAACTGATCCATTTCTGAAAATGATATTTTGTAATTCATGATTGATTATCAATACTCTTACGCTAAAAAGGAATTATAAACTATCAGATGGTAACTCTGACAGCACATAGAAACCTAAGTTTGTATCACTCCTACATTAAACTTCTTCGTAATCGGCGATTGGTTGGCTGCCTCAATCCCCATCGAAATTACTTTCCTGGTTTCTAAAGGATCGATAATACCATCAACCCAAAGCCTCGCTGCCGCATAATAAGGGGTGGTTTGACTATCGTATTTATTGGTAATTTCTTTTAACAATTCGGCTTCTTTCTCTGGTGTAATTACCTCCCCTTTTGCTTTCAAAGAGGCTTGTTGAATCTGCAACAATGTTTTTGCCGCCTGTGAGCCACCCATTACGGCAATTTTTGCTGTTGGCCAGGCATAAATCAAACGTGGATCGTAAGCTTTACCGCACATGGCATAGTTGCCAGCACCATAAGAATTTCCCAGAACAATGGTGAATTTTGGCACCACAGAATTGGCAACAGCATTAACCATTTTAGCGCCATCTTTAATAATGCCGCCATGTTCTGACCGGCTGCCTACCATAAAACCGGTCACATCCTGTAAAAAAACCAATGGAATTTTTTTCTGGTTACAGTTCATAATAAAGCGTGTAGCTTTATCGGCACTATCAGAATAAATTACGCCACCAAATTGCATTTCACCCTTTTTCGACTTCACTACTTTACGCTGATTGGCTACGATCCCCACTGCCCATCCATCAATACGGCCTAAACCACAAACAATACTTTGTCCGTAGCCTTTTTTATATTCTTCAAATTCTGATCCGTCAACCAAACGGTTAATGATATCCATTATTTCGTAAGGTTTATCGCGGTTCTCAGGAAGGATACCATAGAGTTCTTCTTCTTTCTCTTTGGGTTTAGCAGGCTTGATACGATCAAATCCGGCATTTTGAGGCGCCCCCAGCATACTCATGATGTTTCTGATGCTATCTAAGCAGGCCTGATCATTAGGATGTTTATAATCGGTAACACCGGAGATTTCGCAATGTGTAGTGGCACCACCTAAAGTTTCGTTATTCACTTCTTCGCCTATGGCCGATTTTACCAGGTAAGAACCTGCTAAAAACACCGAACCGGTTTTATCCACAATCATCGCTTCATCGCTCATAATAGGTAAATAGGCTCCTCCTGCAACACAAGCACCCATAATGGCTGAAATTTGTACGATGCCTTCCGAAGACATCAAAGCATTATTACGAAACATCCGTCCGAAGTGTTCTTTATCGGGAAAAATCTCATCTTGCATGGGCAGATATACCCCTGCACTATCAACCAGGTAAATTACTGGTAAACGATTTTCCATGGCAATTTCCTGCGCACGAAGATTCTTTTTCGCAGTCATTGGAAACCAGGCTCCAGCTTTTACCGTGGCATCATTGGCTACAATCATACATTGCCTGCCACTTACATAACCTATACCACATACTACCCCAGCTGAAGGACATCCACCCTGCCTGGCATACATGCCATCAGCAGTAAAGGCTCCGACTTCTAAAAAGTCAGAATCTTTATCAATTAAATAAGCAATCCTTTCACGGGCCAGCAGCTTACCTTTTTCTTTTTGTTTTGCAGCGTTTTTTTCGCCACCTCCCAGGTATATTTTTTTGAGTTTGGTTTTCAGTTCGTAAACCAACTGTTTATTTACATCCTCGTTTTTATTGAATTCGATATTCATGGAGGCAATTTAAATTTTAATTTTAGAAAAACAATATTGACAAAATCGGTTTCTGGTCTACGGGAAGGTTTAACTGCAAAGCGCACTAAGTTTTTTCAATACTAAGAGTTACTTTAACCGCAAAGTATGCAAAGGATAGCCGCAAAGAGCGCTAAGTGTTTTTTACCACAGAGATCACAAAGAAAAGGCACGGAGGGCATAGCGTTGAAATTAGATAATAAATCTCCGTGTTTTTCGTGCGTCCCTGGCTTTTTTTACCGCAAAGCACGCAAAGAAAAGTCCGCAAAAAGCGCTAAGTGTTTTTTACCACAAAGTTCACAGAGATAAAGGCACAGAGGGACATAGCGTTGAGATTAGATGAAAAATCTCCGTGTTTTCCGTGCTTCCGTGGCTTTTTTAACCGCAAAGCACGCGAAAGAAAAGTCCACAAAGCGCGCTAAGTGCTTTAACCACAGAGATCACAAAGAAAAGGCACAGAGGTCATAGCGTTGGATTAGATGAAAATCTTCGTGCCTTCCGGGCATCCGTGGCATTTTTAACCGCAAAGGGTTAAAAGTCTTCATAGTAGAGAATGCAAATAAAAATCACAGAATACAAGAAAATTATTATGCCCTCGGTGTTTCTCTGTGAAAACTCTGTGATCTCTGTGGTTAATTACTGCGGCAAATTTTGATAAACAACTCCGTTAATCTTTATTTTTTGATATTTCTCAGCCCAGCCTTTGCCTTTGATATATTTTACTTCAGATGGATGCCCTTTTAAATTGGGATGATAAATGGGATCGAAAGAGAAGGTCATTTCCTGATCTGATTTTTGAACTACAGTTACTTCATTATCATTCTCATCCTTTTCGCCTGTGGTAAAAAGCTTATCGCCTATTTTGGCATTAAAATCAGCATGGATATAGGTTTTAGTCGGGCTATCGGGGTAACTTTCCACTAATCTATTCCTTTCATCGATCCGCAGATATACGGTGCTGCTTGCATCGCCACCAACCAGGGAATAAAATTGGTAAAAAAGTTTTTTATTGATCCTTACGGTGTCTTTGATCTCGGTATAGGATTGAGCATTCATATACCATAAGTTGCCAATCTGCATCGGCAAAAATGAATTGGCTGCCGAATTTTGATCTTTACTCGTTTGGCACGACAGGATAAACAGACTGAATAAAATAAAAATTAAGGGGTTTCGGCTTTTGATCATGAGCGAATGTATTTTCTTATTTACGTTAAAGATAAACAATTCGCTACATTGTAAGTCATTAATTCACAAAATGATACAAGAAGACTACCTCTCCGCTAAAGGCAGGCTTTTTCTGGTCTTCAATTTCCATTTCGATGGCCATGTTTACCTTGGTTACGCCACGCAGATTGATAATAGAAGCGAGCTTAGCTTTTAGCCTAACCTTACTGTTAACCGTTACGGCTTGCGCGAACCTTAAACTTTCTATCCCATAGTTGATCTCCATTTTTAGGTTCTGGATATCAACTATTTCTTTCCACAAGTAAGGGATTAAGGAAAGCGTTAAATAGCCATGCGCTATAGTTGCTTTAAACGGTCCTTCGTTTTGTGCCCGCTCTTCATCAACATGGATCCATTGATGGTCTAGTGTAGCGTCGGCAAATTTGTTGATCTGTTCTTGAGTAATGATGTGCCATGAAGAAATGCCTAATTCCTTGCCAAGGTATTGTTCAAATTCTGCGTGGGAGGTAATGATTTGCATTTTGGTTATATTTAAGCGCCGAGCGTTATGCGGCTGGCGGGTTGATAATTGATTTTAGAATTGATTCTTGTTTTTTAGTTCCGTTTTAAATGAAGTTTTGATATAGACTTTTTTGGCTGATAGTCCAAGGTCTTATTGCTCATAGTCAAAGTCCACAACCGGCCTATTTACTATTGACCATCAGCCATGAACCATTAAACTATTAACGATGATCCATGAGCAACTGGCTATCATGCAGTTAACTCAAGTTCCTCTCCCTAAACCAAACTTCGTCCGGAAGGGCAGAAAAATCGTCCATCTTATTGATTAAAGTTTCGGCATTTGATTCATTAAAGACCAAATCACGGTTGGCAGGTTTTAAAAATTTGCTTTGCACCATCATTTCCATTTGGGCAAATAACGGATCGTAAAAACCATTTACATTTAAAACGCCAATAGGTTTGTGATGCAGGCCAAGCTGTAACCAGGTTAATACTTCAAAAAATTCTTCGAGTGTACCAAAACCACCGGGTAAGATCACAAATCCATCACTTAAATCGGCCATTTTCTGTTTTCTCTGGTGCATATTTTCAGTCACGATCATTTCAGTTATTCCCTTATGTCCAACTTCCTTATCCATTAAAAACTGTGGAATGATACCAGTAACCGAACCGCCAAGCTCCAGTACATCGTTGGCTAAAACCCCCATCACCCCAACACTACCACCACCGTAAACCAACTTAATCTGCTGTTTTACTAAAGTTTCTGCCAACTGTTTTATCGCATTGCGTAACTGTATATCTCCGTTAAAGTTTGAGCCACAGTACACACAAACCGATTTAAGCTTATTCATTTTTTTAAAATTTACCGAAGTTAAGATTTTATCAGCTTTCTATAAATTTTAATTCTGCACAAAGCTGTTACAGGACTTATTTTAATTAAACCTCGCAGGTTTTGAAAACCTACGAGGTTTGATCGTATATTTTTTTCCAAGAACCACTGACCTTGTTAAATAAACCTGATTGAAGAGAAAGCCCGCAGCACAGCGAGGACTTGAAACGGAAAGCAGGGCTGCAGCTCCCGATTTAGTACCGGCCCCCTCATTTTCTAACTAATATTGACCACCTAAGGACAATAAGTATTTTTTAGCACAAAAAAAGGAGCGGCATTACACCACTCCTTCTAACCAAATATAAGAGAGAAAAGATTAATTTAGAGATTAGAAAGCGTAACGGATCGTTGCGCCATAAGTCCTCGGATCGCCCAGTACTCCCGCATACAAACCGGAGTTACCTGCAGCAGCCTGTAATTGCTCGTAATAGTTTTTATTTGCGATATTTCTGCTCCAAACAAATAAAGAAAACTTATCTGATTTGAAACCTAACCTTGCATTAAATAAAGCATAACCTTTAACATTTAGTACGCTTGATGGCGTAGGATTTGAAGAGTATTCTGAACGGTAACTGGCATCACCAGCAATAAAATACCTACCTTCTCTGGTAGCTAGCTTACCTGCAGTACTTAATTCTGTACCGCCAGAAATATTCCATTTTGAAATACCAGGTAACCGACCTCCGGAAGCATCTTTAAATGCCACTTGCGTAGCAACACCATTTACCAGTTCGGTATGCCCGGTTTCTTCTAAAGGAAGAGGCGCATTTGTAAATTTCACATATTTGCCATCCAGATAAGCCAAAGCAGCATTTAAAGTTAAAAACCGCTCCAACTGATAAGTACCATCTATTTCCAATCCTTTTACCCTTACTTTTTCAGCATTTGCCAGATAGCCTCTATTTACACCCAGTTGTGGAGATTGAACATTAGTCTGGTAATCTTTAATATCAGTATTAAATAAACTAAGATTCACGATAGCACCTTTAAATGGCTTTGTTTTAGCACCCAGCTCATAATGTTGAACATACTCCGGTTTAACAACAGCTATTGATAAATCTGCTGCACCGGTTGAGGTAGTTGGCAAACCGCCTACGTTAACGCCCACGGGTTTGTAAGCAGTAGAGAAAGTTCCATAAACATTTAAGTTATGTGTTGGACGGTACGATACGGTAAAGTTACCTGATAAATTGTTGTTGTCTACCTTGGTTGTAAACTGCTGATTGGCATATACCGCTGCTTTAAGCGCCAATAATGCCGCATCGTTAGTTTGTAAACCACCGTAGGTAACCCTATCGTAATCAACATCTTTTTTATCATAAGTATACCTTAAACCTGGCAATACGTGCAGATTTTTGAAAACTTCCCAATCAACCTGTGCAAAAACAGCCGCACTTATCGATTTTATCGTAGAATTGGTTTTAATCCCGAAGCCATCTAACAAACCAGGGGTTGAATACAAAGCCTGACTGCCGGTATTACTGGTCTGTACAAATCTCCATTGATCTTTACCCACTTCTTCTGTTTGTGCCAAACCTTTTAAATTCTGCCCCAGGAAATAAACACCGACTACCCCACTTAATTTTTCGGTAATATTACCGGCATATCTTATTTCCTGTGAGTATTGATCGTGACGTGAGGTACCCTGCGATTTAGTTAAAGCGGCTAACTCAGAGAAATCCCGATCATTTGTAGGATCCCAGTTCCAGAATCGCCAGGCGGTGGTTGAAGTAAGCGTTCCATTGCCGATTTTGTAATCTACATTTAATGATATACCACCGATTGATTGATTGTGTCTCCAGGGCGTATTGGTATTGATCTCTCTTGAAAAAGGATCAATTTTAGGTTGTTGATAGCCTAAATCAGATACAATTCTGGCATATTGGCGGTAAGCACTTCTTTCAGTTGTGGTTACACCTGCAATTACCAAAGGATAACCTGCAGGGTGCTGAATGCTTACATCACCGCTTAACAATACCTGTAATTTCTCCGAAGGAGTATAATATAGTTGCCCTTTAAAGCCCAGATTATTCTGTCCGCTGTATCTTCGTTCTTCTCTGGTGTTCCAGATGGTACCGTCGCGCTGTGTTCCGGAAATGGAGATTTTTGCAGCAAGATCTTTTGCAAGTGCGCCGGAAACTGATGTTTTAGCCTGGATAAAATTATAATTCCCTGCGCTCAGTTCTATTTTTGCACTTGGTGTTAAAGTTGGTTTACTTGTAGTGATGTTAAACGCACCTGCTGTTGTATTTTTACCAAATAAGGTACCTTGCGGACCACGTAAAATTTCGATCTGCTCAATATCAAGAAAATCAGTAGAGGTAGCAGCCGGACGGGCATGGTAAACACCATCTACATAAAATCCCACTCCAGGATCGATACCATCATTGGTTAAACCAAAGGTAGACCCTAAACCCCTGATATTTAAAGTGGTATTTCTGGCATTGGAAGCATATAATTGTACAGATGGCACCAATTCTTTCAAGCGGTTAACGTTAAAAGCACCGGCGTTTTCTGCTGCACGGCCACCAATAACAGTAATTGGAATGGGTACATCCTGTAAAACCTCTGAGCGTCTTCTGGATGTTACCACGATTTCATCTAATAGCGCATTTTCTACCAAAACCAGTTCTATTGGAGTCTCCTGAAGTTTTAATATCTGAAAATCCTGTGGTTTATAGCCCACCGAACTTACCTGGAGGTAAAATGGTGTTTCTTGTTTTACACTAATGCTGAAAGCGCCATTTTCATCAGCCACTACAGCTTGGTTTGTTCCCCTCACCTTTATGGTTGCATTCGGGATGGTAGTGCCATTGCTTGTTTTAATTACACCGGTTACTGCACTTTGGGCAAAAGCGAAACCTGCCGAAAGTAAAAATGAAAAGAGAAAAAGTAAACTTTTGTTCATGATTATGTTGATAGTTTGTTTAAATGCTGTTGATTAATGACCCGTTGGAATTATGCAATTACTGTTTTAGAATGGCTAAAACAACAATAGGAGTGCGTTTTTTGAATTGTTTTCATAATTATTATATAAATCCTATAGATTTAGTAGACAAATATATTAAAAAATATTATCTGCCAAATTTTATTTTGTGATTTTTATAAATAGCCGCAAACCCCGCAGGTTTTAAAAACCTGCGGGGTTTAAATAAAAAAACGGGTCTATCGTAAACCGATGACCCGTTTTTCTATTGATTAGGAAAGATTGAGTAAATATTACCTTCTGCCTTAACCTTATCTGGTATAATTAGGTGCTTCTTTGGTAATGGTAATATCGTGTGGATGACTTTCGCGCATCCCTGCAGCCGTAATCTGTACAAATTGCGCTTCTTGTAAAGCTTCAATATTTGCGGCTCCACAGTAACCCATACTTGCACGTAAACCGCCAATGTATTGGTACATTACTTCTGCCAGGGTACCTTTAAATGGCACGCGACCAACAATACCTTCAGGAACTAACTTTTTAATATCATCTTCAACATCCTGGAAATATCGGTCTTTAGAACCTTGCTCCATTGCTTCAATTGAACCCATTCCGCGGTAAGATTTAAATTTACGTCCTTCGTAAATAATGGTTTCGCCCGGCGATTCTTCTACTCCTGCAAATAACGAACCCGCCATTACCGTACTTGCTCCTGATGCAATTGCCTTAGCAATATCACCGGTATGTTTAATACCACCATCAGCAATTACTGGTACACCTGTACCTTTTAATGCTTTAGCACATTCGTAAACGGCATATAACTGTGGAACACCAACACCTGCAATAATTCTGGTGGTACAGATAGATCCCGGACCTATACCTACTTTAACAGCATCAGCACCAGCATCAGCCAGGAATTTTGCAGCAACACCAGTAGCAATATTACCAACAATTACCTGTAAGTCAGGGTATTTAGTTTTTACTTCTTTTAATTTATCAACTACCCCTTTTGAGTGACCATGAGCGGTATCGATGGTAATTACATCAACTCCGGCTGCAACTAAAGCATCAACCCTTTCAATGGTATCGGCAGTTACACCAACAGCAGCACCTACACGTAAACGTCCACGCTCATCTTTACAGGCAACAGGATAATTTTTTACTTTCGAAATATCTTTAAAGGTGATTAAACCACTTAGGTAACCATCTTTGCTTACTACGGGAAGTTTCTCGATTTTGTGGTTCTGAAGAATTTCTTCTGCCTGTACTAAAGTAGTACCCTCTGGTGCAATGATTAGATTATCTTTTGTCATTACCTCTGAAATCGGACGCTTCATATCTTTCTGAAAACGTAAATCCCTGTTTGTAATAATACCAACCAGTTTATTATCGCTGCTTACAACCGGAATGCCACCAATTTTATGCTCTTTCATGATTTTGAAAGCATCGGCTACAACAGCTGTTTCCAATAAGGTAACAGGATCCTGGATCATACCACTTTCTGAACGCTTTACTTTACGTACTTCTGCAGCTTGTCTTTCTATAGTCATGTTTTTATGTAACATGCCGATACCACCATTTTGTGCTATTGCAATGGCAAGCTCAGCCTCTGTTACGGTATCCATTGCGGCAGAAATCAATGGAACATTAAGTTTGATTTTTTTTGTTAAAAAAGTGGATGTATTTACTTCACGGGGCAGAATTTCGGAATATGCGGGCACTAATAGTACGTCGTCGTACGTTAAACCTGTGGCAATAAATTTAGTGGAATCGAGTTGCATAGCAAATAAATTAGGATTTATTATTTGCCAGGCAAAGATACGAAAATAATGCAAAAATAAAAGTATAGAGTTTAAATTACTTAAATATTGAGCTTGGCTGACAATGCCCATAACTGGATTTATTTTTTCCGTCGCTCCTACCTATACCCTATAAAAATCAAAACGTATTAACCGAAAATTATTTTAAAATAATTCGGAGAATGTTTTTATCATTGTAAAAACCAAAGAACTAATTTTATAATGCAGAAAAATGCTCTCAAATTTCTGACTTTAATGCTTTGCATTGGAGTTAGCACCGCCTATGCCCAAACTACTCAACCAGTAAAAAGAGAATTTAAGTTTGGTAAAATTGCACCAACAGAATTCGAAGTAAAAGCCTCGGGACAAGACTCTTCGGCTTCGGCGATTAAACTATTCGATGTTGGCGATTGCTATTTTGAAATAGGCCAGTCTTTAGGTGGATTTGTTTATGTTTTTGAAAGACACATCCGTTATAAAATCTTAAATAAAAACGGTTATGATCTTGCCAATTTTAAAATCGAACTTTACAAAAGCAATAACTCTAGGAAAGAAGACCTTAACTACATGGATGCTGCAACCTATAACATGGTTGATGGTAAAATGGTAACCAGCAAACTTAACAAAGATGCCAAGTTTACCGAAGAGTTTAACAAAAATTATGTGATCAAAAAGTTTGCGCTTCCTAACGTGAAAGAAGGTTCAATCATCGAATTTAAATATAAGATCAAATCTGATTTTATTTTTACGTTACGCGGTTGGCGGTTTCAATCAAGTGTTCCTACACTTTGGTCGGAATATAATGTGAGAATACCAGAGTATCTGACTTATAAGAATAACATAAGTGGGTATTATTATCAGATCGATCATCCGCTTCATCAAGATGTAAATGCAAGCTATTTGTCAGGCGTGCATTCTACCGCTGTTTATGATAAATATTGTGCTGCTAATGTACCTGCGTTGAAAGAGGAGCCATATGTAACCACCATGGATGATTATACTCCTAAAATCGAATTTGAACTTAGGGCGACCCAATTCCCAGGCACAATTTACGAAGACTTTAATGGTTCGTGGTCAAAAATTATTAATGGGTTGGCTAGAGATGAAAAATTTGGCGGTTTTATTAATAAAAATAGTTATGCCAAATCGGTGCTTCCAGGCATTCTAAAAGGAGAAAAAGATACCCTTTCCGCTGTAAAACTCATTTTAAACTATGTTAAAAACAACTTAAAATGGAATAAAGAATACTCGGAATATGCTAAAGAAACCAGTCCAAAAAGCATTTTTGAAAAGAAAACGGGTTCTTCTGCTGATATTAACCTTTCCTTGTTAAGTTTATTAAAAGAAGCGAAAATCGAGTCCTATCCGGTACTGATCAGTACAAGAAAAAATGGAGAACACCCAGGATATCCACTGGAATCGGCTTTTAATAATGTAATTGGCGTTACCCAGATCGGGAATACACTTTATTATCTTGACGCAACAGATAAGGATTTACCTGCAGGAATGTTGGATTACGAAAACCTGAGCCACCGGGGCTTTTACATCGATTTAAAAAATAACGATGGCAAATGGCTTTCTACCGAACCGAATATACCGAGCGAAAAGATTTTTGTGTATAATATGGTGCTGGATAAAGAGCATAAACTATCGGGAACAATCAACCAGTATTCTAAAGGTTATGCAGCCTTAAACCTGCGCAATAAATACAGGACTACCAATAACGAAACAGAATTTGTTAAAAACTTCAAAAAAGACAAAACAGGCCTTGAAGTTTCTGCTTACAAAATCGACAACCTCGACAATCTTGATGAACTGTTGACAGAAAGCATGGATGTAACAATTGAGGATAATGTCGAGGAAGCCGGCAACCTGGTATACTTCATCCCGCTTCTTTTTGAAAGAACAAAAGAAAATTTATTTAAACTGGAGCAGCGTAAATTCCCTGTTGATTTTGCCTATCCATTTAAAGAAAGCTACCGCATTACAGTAAACTTCCCTGATGATTATGAAATAGATAAACTTCCTAAAGGAGGTATTTACAAACTTCCTGAAGAGAACGGAACCTTTACCATTAATTATATAGCAGAAGGCAAAACCTTGATGGTAAAAAGCAGCATCAACGTAAATAAATCATTTTATACGCCAGAAGAATATTTCGATCTAAAAGAATTATTCAAAACCGTGGTAGAAAAACAGGCCGAACAGATTGTATTTAAAAAGAAGGGATAATGAAATATTATTTAAGTTTCGCGCTTGCGCTTTTGGGTATTAATACTGTATTTGCACAAACAGATTATGATGTAGCAAAAATTCCCGAAAACCTGAAAAAAGATGCAATTGTGGTGATCAGGAATGAAGAATCTTTTTTTGATGTTAAAGGGCTTGGGGCTGCAAAAATGGATTATAAAATTGCAATTACCATTTTGAACAAAGCAGGCGATCAATATGGAGAAATGACAGAGTTTTATGATAAATTCAGCAGCATATATAACATCAAAGCGACACTTTACGATGCTGCAGGCAAAAAAATAAAAGACTATAAAAGTTCTGACATTAAAGATCAAAGCCTGATTTCCGATTTTTCGATCTTTGAAGACAACAGGCTTAAGCTCTTAAAATTTGTAAGTGTAACTTATCCATACACTATAGAATACAGTTATAGTCAGGACTATAACGGATTGTTATCTTTTCCTTCGTGGCATGATTTGAAAGGCTTTGGCGTATCGGTAGAAAAATCGGCCTATACTATTCAGAAAGCAAAAAACTACAAAATGAGGTACATTACGAGTTCGGATTTAAAGACCGACTCGGTAATTAATGGAGAAAAAATACAGTATAAATGGAAAAGTGCCAATGTTAGTGCTGTTGCTGAAGAGCCTTTAAGTACAGGGATTGATAACATTTCTGCCTGGGTTAAGGCAGCTCCAAATCAGTTCGAATATGACGGTTCTACAGGAAATTTCGACAACTGGAAAAATTTTGGTTCGTGGCTCTTTACTTTAAATCAAGGCGGAAATAAACTTCCTGAAGCAACCAGATTAATGGTGCAGAACTTAATTAAAGACGCCAAAACACCAAAAGAAAAGATCCGGATTTTGTATCACCATTTGCAACAAAACACGCGTTATGTAAGCGTTCAACTGGGTATTGGGGGTTTTAGGCCTATTTTGGCTGAAAAAGTGGCACAGGTGAATTACGGCGATTGTAAAGCACTCTCTAATTACATGAAAGCCTTGCTTAACGAAGCAGGCATTGCCTCAAACTTAATTGTAATTGGAAATGATATGCCTAGTTTAAACCCGAATTATTCGAGCATGGGACAGGCAAACCACATGATTTTATGTGTACCACTTGAAAAGGATACTACTTTTTTAGAGTGTACCAGTCAATATAAACCCATGGGTTTTATTGGCTATAGCAATTCTGACCGGAATGTATTAATGGTGACGGAAGACGGTGGAAAAATAGTGCATACTCCGGTTTATAATGCAAAGGAAAACTACCAGATCAGAAAAACCAAAATTATACTCGCCGAAGATGGTACAGCAGATTCGGAAATCAGATCTACCTATGGCAATGCACAATTTGAAGAAAATTTTTCGATGACTTTAATGGAACCTGTTGAACTTAGGAAAAGAATTATTGAAGAGAGTTCTATTCCGGTTGCAGCGCTAACCAGCTATAAGTATTTGCAGGCAGATAAAACGGTACCTGTGCTTACCGAAGAGATTAACTTTAAAACCAATCCGATACTAACTAAAGGCGGAGATAAATTATTTTTGGTCGTAAACCAGATTAACCGTCGCGAAAGCGTTCCGCTTAAGGTAGAGGGGAGAAAAACATACTTTGCTGTTCCTTTTAGCTATAACGATGATGATGAAATCAACTATATTCTTCCAAAAGGCTACAATGTAGAGTTTATTCCAAAAGATATTGCTATTAACTCTGAATTTGGCTCTTACACAGCGAAATTTAGTGTTAAGGATAACATGATTGTTTATAGCCGTAAACAAACAATGAACAACAAAAAGTACCCGCCAGAAAAATATGGTGAGTATGTAGATTTTTATAAAAAGATCTATCAGGCCGATAAACAAAAAGCTGTTTTAGCTAAAACCTTATAAATCATGATTACTGAAAACCAATATTTTGATGGCAACGTTAAATCGTTAGGCTATGAAACTGCTGAAGGCAAATCGACCATCGGCATTATCAATCCGGGAGAATATACCTTTGGTACTGCTCAAAAAGAAATTATGCATGTTATAGAAGGTGAATTAGAAGCCTTGCTCCCTGAAGCCACTGAATGGCAAAGCATTAAAGCAGGAGGTAATTTCGAAGTTGCCGCAAATTCATCATTTAAAGTAAAAACGACTATACAAACGGCTTATTTATGCCAGTATAGGTAAATTTAAAAAGAAGTCAAGTTTTTAAAAACTTGACTTCTTTAATTATGCTATTCGCAATTATTTCTTCCCAATCACTACTTCAGTAAAGTTATCTGTAATCAGGTATTTATTCGCCAGGGCAAGTAATTCTTCAGCAGTAATGGTTTTAACTTTATCTATATATTTGGTATAGTAATCGTAATCCAATCCTGCGAAATAAATATTCTTGAATTTATCGGCATGTGAGAAAACATTCTCCAAACTGCCCAACATAGAACCCAGCATGTAGTTACGAACCAGGTCCAGTTCCTCATCCCCTATCAGTTCAGTTTTCAATATCTCGATCTCTTTATAAATCTCAGTTAATGCAGCTGAACACACATCAGCACCTACTTCGGTAGCGATAAAAAGATAACCTGCCTGCTGCAGCGAAGAAACCCCTGAACCAATACCATAAGTATAGCCTTTATCTTCACGGATATTGTTCATTAGGCGCGAACCAAAATAGCCCCCTAAAACGGTATTTAAAATCTGAAGTCCGGAGAAATCTTCATGTTTACGGTTAATAGCCAACTGACCAATCCTGATAGCAGACTGCAAAGCTTCTGGTTTTTCGGTATAAATAGTCTGTTTTGCAGTTGCAGCAAAATCAAAACTGTTTTTTATGGCATTACTCTTTTCCCAATCTTTACCAAAGGCATCGTTCAGCAAATTAAAACTTGCCTCATCAAACTTTCCGGAAACAATAATGGTGCAGTTATTAGGTGCATAAGCCGCTTTAAAATAATCTACCAGGTCTTCACGTTTTAAAGCATCATAATGTTCAGCCTGTATATTTACACCATAGGCGGTATTACCAAATAAAGCGTGCGCAAACTCCTTTCTCGCAAGAATATCGTTTTTCTTGAGGTTTACCTGCAGTTTTTGTTTCTGGTTTTGGATATAAATATCAAGCTCCTGCTGTGGAAACTGACTTTCTGATAAAACATCTTTCACAATCGGTAATACCGAACGTAAATGTTTATTTAAAGTATACAATGTAACCGAAGATTGATCCTGGACATATTCTGTTTGGAAAAATGCACCATAAAAATCAATTTGCTCAGCTATTTCCTTTGAAGTTAATTTATTCGTTCCATTGTTGATCAAAGCACTTACCGCTATGGCCTGCAGTGGTTTTTCGGGTTTCCAGTTAACATTATCGAAAATAAATTCGATACGCACCAGATCCTGCTCTCTGGAATAAATGGTAAAAACGGGAACATCATTATCCAACACTCTTTTTTCCGGCTGGATAAAATTTATTGTCGATACCTGCTTAAAATCAGGCGCCTGTTGTCTGTTAAGCATTTTCTTCTGTTAAGTAATATAAAGTAGATGATGATTTATGGTTAAAAGTTTCGTTAGATATCCTTTTGATATCTTTTGCCTCTACTTTTAAAAATTCTTCCGTTTCCCGGTTCAATATAGCAGCATCGCCCAATAGTTCATAGTAAGCCAGGTTCATCGCTTTATCAAGCAGGCTCATCTCAGAAAACACGAGTACTGATTCTACTTTGTTCTTTACCTTAGTTAATTCAGTTTCAGAAACGAGTTCGGTCTTTAATTTTTCCAGTTCAGCCCAGATTGCCTTTTCGGCAGTTTCAACTGTTACTCCTTCAACCAGCTTACCCTCAACAATAAACAAACCCGGATCTAAACTACTTGAGATATAGGCGTTGATATCGCTAAAAAGTTTTTGTTCTTTCAACAGGCTATTGTACAAACGCGAAGACTGCCCACGTGATAAAATATCGGATAATAAATCAAAGGCGTAATAATCCTGATTTAATCGCCCCGGCATTTTAAAAGCCATATAAATTGCATTTAAAGGTACGTTAGCCCTAACTGTTTCTTGTCTGGCTTCGGTTTGAGAATCTTCCTGAATTAAATTTCGATTATATTTCTCACCCGCCGGAATCGGTTCGAACCATTTTTCAGCCATTTTTTTTACATCTGCTGTTTTCACGTTTCCGCCAACAACCAAAATTGCATTTTGTGGTGTATAATGTTTCTTGAAAAATGCTTTTACATCATCCATTGTTGCATTTTCAATATGCGAAAGTTCTTTACCGATAGTTGCCCAGCGGTAAGAATGCTTTTTATAAGCCAGCGGACGCAATTTTAACCAAACATCACCATAAGGCTGGTTAAGGTAACGTTGCTTAAACTCCTCGCTTACTACATTCCTTTGCGTATCTAAACTTTTTTCAGAAAAAGCCAGGCTCAGCATCCGGTCGCTTTCCAGCCAAAATGCCGTTTCTATGTTTTCTGCAGGCAACGTAATGTAATAATTGGTAATATCATTGCTAGTAAAAGCGTTGTTCTCACCACCTACGCGCTGCAAAGGCTCATCGTAATTCGGAATATTTACCGATCCGCCGAACATTAAATGTTCAAATAAATGCGCAAAACCGGTTTTTTCTGGGTCCTCGTCACGGGCGCCAACATCATATAAAATATTTAAAACTGCCATTGGCGTTGTCGCATCTTCATGCACCAAAACTTTTAAACCATTGGCAAGTGTAAAACGATTAAAATCTACCATATTAATTTTTAGTGTGGGTAAAGATAATTTAATAATTCATTTAGCAGAAAGTGATTAATAATTATGACGACTGCTCCAGATATTTTTAAAATTCTTTTAACTGGAATAGTATAAAACATTTTTTGCCACTTAACCTATTCTATTTTTATTATTTTAGCACCAGATAATCATTATTCATGGGCGAGGAAACAGCAAAAAATTCTTTTGGGATTTTAGATAGTTTAAAAAAACTAATATTCGAAGATAGTACAGAAAAGACTGATAACCTGCAAGATAGGGCACCCCTCCCTATAAAAGCAGCAGAACCTGTAACTAACCAGGCACAGACTAATCCAAAGGAAAATGTTACTGTAATAGGTGTTACCGATGTTAAGCAAATGAAGGTAAAAGTTTTAGGTATTCTGGAAAGAATGAACGAGCATGGACTTGATTTTTTTGAAGTTTGGAATGCAGCAGCAGAAATGGGCAGTATTGATGCTACAACTATAAAAGCTGCTTTTACATCATTAAAATATGTAGAAAAAGACTTAAACAAGCAAAAACTATTAGCTACAGGGCGTAATTATGCTACCGAATTAAAGAAAGTTATAGATCAGGAAAGCAGCCAGAAACAACAACAAAAACAAACTATAGAAAATAATTTGGTTGATGAAAAGGATAGCCTGGTAAGTGAAATTAAATCTATTGAACAAAACATTGCCGATCTTAAAACCAAACTACAAGCAAAAGAACAGGATTTAAAAAGTATTAACGCTAAGTACGACCCACAATTAAAAGATATTGATCAAAAAATTGCCTTAGGTAATGCAGCGGTTAATGAGGTGATTATGGATATTGAAAAGGCATTAAGCATAATTGAAACAAACATAAATTAAACAATTAAAAATTAACGACAAGTAATGGAAAACAAAAATCAGTATGTAAATATTCCGGCTGAGATTAAGAGTCAGCTGCCGATATTTCAGGTTTTGGGCGATCATCTTCCCAGTCAGGTGCAAACTCCTGAAGGTAAAAAGGTAATTTCGAGTATCTTTTTTTGGGCGCTCATTTTAGGAGGTGCATTTGCATTTTTTAAATTTCTGCCAATTATGCTGGTTTATGCAGCCAAAAGTATTCTATTGGTTATCTTCAGTATTATACTCATTGTTTTGCTTTTATTGGCTCCGAAAATTATCTCCTTATTAAACCGTTTAGGTACAATTTTAATTTTTAAAGGTGAAAAAGCAATCATCAGAGGTAATCCTATTGAAACGCTTCAACTGTTATCAAAAGATGCAAAAGACACTTTAAAAAGAGTAAAAGATAAAATTACGAATGTTGATGGTGTTCGCATTGATATGATTCAAAGTGGCGAAACGGCACAAAAAACTGCTGAAGAAAAATATACCTATGCTAAACGTTTCACGCTGGAAGCAGCAAATTTAGATGAAAAAGCAAATCAGGAAAAAACAAACAATAACATCGAAAAAGCGAACGATTTAAACAGAGATGCTAAAGAAACCCGAACAAAAGCATTTTTATTAGGTAAAGAAGGCGAAGCAGAAGAACAAAATGCCCGCAGTTATGTACAATATGCCAATCAGTTTGCTAAAGTTTTAGAGGTTTTGAAAGATAATGAAAGTGCAGCCCGCATTTATGTAAGTACTTTGGATAGCAGTATTTCTATTATTTCGAAAAAATTGGAAGCTACTCAAAAAATGAAAAATGCTACTGAAGGACTTGCAGAAGTATTTAACATTAAAGATGGTTGGGCTTTCCAGGAGGCTATGAATGCTGCTACTGGTGCCATAAGCCAAAACATAGCGTCTATTCGTTCAAACCTTGATTTCTTAGATCAAAATAATAACATTACGGTTGGTGGTGCGCCATCACAAAGTGAATTAGAAGAATTTATCAAAAAAGTAGACGATCGTAACCTTAAAATGCTTAATGTAAGCAGAATGTCTGACGCTGCTTACGAGCTTAAACCTGAAGAAAAGGTAGATAAAGGATTTACATTATTAGATTAATCAACATTTAAATAAAACAATATCACAATGGAAGAAAAATCAATCTGGGCAAGATTACGCTGGCCTATAAAGGCAATTATTATTGCAATACCAATTATTGGCTTAGGTTACTGGGCTTTTGAATCAGGCAAAATTGATGCTATATCAAATCCCGGCAAAAGTAAAAAAGACAGTACCGAGCAGTCGTCCTCATCCCCTGCTGTTACAAAAAATGATGATAAAAGAACTTTTAACTACACCCCGGAAAAACCTGTAAATGGCGAATATAAAGGTGTTGTTGAGGTGGGTGCATCAGGCTTTAACTCTTTCGTAGTTAATATTGATAAAGAAAAACGCTGGGAAATCATCTCTAAAGATTTCGGTAAATCTTTTGTTTACGAAGGTTTGGCTAATACCGCTGATATTAGAACTGGCCTAAAAGATTACATAGGTGCAATGTTTGATAAAGGTGTTAAGTCTAAAAATATTCACTTTGTAATTAGTTCAGGTGCTCAAAAAGAGCCTAAAACAACTACTATCGTTTCAGAACTAAAGAAAATGGGCTTTGTTGTTAACCTGGTTACAGCAGAGCAAGAAGGAAAACTGGCTTTGAAATGCGTTTTACCTCCCTCTTATTATGACAATTCTTTTGTGGTAGATATTGGTTCTGGCAATACAAAAATTTCCTGGATGGATGGCGATATTAAATCTGCTGAAGCTCCGGGGGCTAAATATTACGAGAAAAATTTAAAAGATGATGCCGTTTACAATGATGTAAAATCTATTACTTTAAAAATTCCATCCGGAAAACGCGAAGTTTGCTTCATCATTGGTGGTGTGCCTTTTGAGCTCGCAAAACAAACCCGCACAGGTGAAGAAAGATTTACCGTTTTAAATGATCCTGATAAATATAATACCGACAAAATTAAGATTAAAAGCGGTGTCAACATTTACAAAGCCATTAAAGATGCAACCAACTGTGATACTTTTGTATTTGATTGGGACGCTAACTTTACTATTGGCTTTTTATTAGCTTTAAAATAAACTTAAAATATAAGTTAAAGAGTGGCTGTTTAATTGCAGTCGCTCTTTTTTTATGTCAAAAATTTACTTTTATGCCATAATAACTAAGCATTGATCTATAAACAATTTAGTATTTTTGCAATATGAATACAGCCGATCTACTGCAACGGGCATTACATTTCGATTTTTTGAGCCTTGAAGAAGGAGTACATTTATACCATCATGCCGATACAGCATCGTTAATGTTTGTGGCGAATGAATTGAGAAAAATTCAGGTACCCAGTGGAAAAGTAACCTGGCAGATCGACCGTAATGTAAATACCACCAACGTTTGTATAGCCAACTGTAAATTCTGTAATTTCTTCCGTAGGCCTGGCCACGATGAAAGTTATATTACTGATATTGAAACTTATAAGGTAAAGATTGAAGAGACTTTCCGTTTAGGTGGAGATCAATTATTATTACAAGGTGGCCACCACCCTGATTTAGGTTTAGCGTTTTATGCTGACCTATTCAAAAAATTAAAAGAATTATATCCTGATTTAAAGCTGCATGCTCTAGGTCCACCGGAAATTGCACACGTGGCAAAACTTGAGGGTATGACGCATACTGAAGTATTAAAAGCTTTGAAAGAAGCTGGCATGGATTCTCTTCCCGGTGCAGGTGCAGAAATTTTAAACGACCGCGTAAGGCGTTTAATTTCAAAAGGTAAATGCGGTGGACAAGAATGGCTTGATGTAATGCGTGCATGCCATCAATTAGATATTACCACGTCAGCAACCATGATGTTTGGACACGTAGAAACCATCGAAGAACGTTTTGAGCATTTGGTTTGGATCCGCCAGGTACAGAGCGAAAAACCAGCCGATGCTAACGGATTTCTGGCCTTTATTCCATGGCCTTTCCAGGATGATGGCACTTTATTAAAAAGATTACGCGGAATCAGCAACAATGTAACAGCTGATGAATATATCCGTATGATTGCCTTGAGCCGCATCATGTTGCCAAACATCAAAAATATTCAGGCCAGCTGGTTAACCGTTGGAAAAGCTACTGCACAGCTTTGTTTACATGCAGGCGCTAACGATTTTGGATCAATCATGATTGAAGAAAACGTAGTATCGGCCGCTGGTGCACCACACCGGTTTACCGCAAACGGCATTCAACAATCCATTAAAGCCGCAGGTTTCGAACCGCAGTTACGTGGACAAAAATACAATTACAGGGATTTACCGGAGCATTTAGAAGAGCAGGTGATTACGTACTAGGTGAGGGAAAATGGATGATGTAGGATGGATGAGGTAAGATGTATTCTTCTACTCATCAATCCTGAAAATCATACAATCCTAGAAATCATGATCAAAAAAGGGAAGTAAAACCAAGTTCTACCTCCCTACCTTAAACCAAACATTACCTAATTAATAATGTGAATATTTTTTAAGCTAATTTTTTACCAGTTCTGATAAATTGGTTTGCAATTGTTTTAACAGCTGCGCCAGTTAAAAACTCATCGAAACATTCTGCTGCCTGCGTTTGTGAAGCACCACCCAATCCATTAATTTCAATACCAGCCTGCATTGTATTTTGTTCTCCTGCATAAACTGCATCAACTGCTGAAATTCCGGTATCGTTACCATTAGCCGCATAGCTGATCCAAGGTTTTAAAGCAACACCTAAAGAAGCAGCAACCATTTGACGGATATGTGATGCGTGACGGGCTTCTACTGAATGGATTTGTAAAGCAGTGGTTAAAACTGCATTACCTTTTAAGATTGGAGCTTGTCCTTTGTATGCCCTTACACCAGTATCTTCAAATGCTAAAGCAACTTTTAAGAAAGTTTGATAATTACTGAAAACATCGCCAAATGCTCCTCCAGCTGTAAAATCGAAATCAGCATCTACATAACCATCAGCACCTGTAATTTGTAATGCACTTTTTAATAAATCAACGTGAGCTCTTTCATGGCCTCTAATCGTAGTAATAGCTGCATTTGAAGCTGCAGTAGGGAAAGTGATGGTAGAATTTGTTAAAGCGTGGTTGTAATAATTGTATTCCAGATATTCTAACGCTAATGCAAAGTTTAACACATCATTAACTGTGCTAGGGTTAGTTTGTCCGTAAGCTTTTTGAAACATTGAACCCAAAGCAAGCGGTAATGCTGCCATTGATATTTTTTTACCAACATTGAAAAAATCTTTCATTGCTGATCTACGCGGACTTAATCTTTCATAGATCTCGCCGTCCACTTTTTCTATTTCGTCTAATATATTTAAGATATTCATGATTGTTGAATTTAAAGATTAAAGGTTGATTACGTTAATTTTGGTTTTTACATATTTTCCAGCGATTGCCAAAACTTTATCTGGTGTTAAAGCTCCATCTAATCCTGCTGAATTATTAGCTCCCAATGCTGTTAAGCTATTTAAATCAGCAAAAGTTCCATTAGAAATCTGATCTCTAACCCACGCAGCGTGACGGGCTTCTACTGAAACAATTTTACCTGCTAAAACAAGATAATCAATAGTAGTAATGCGTACACCAGCACCATTATAAGCAGATACACCTAAATCTTCGAATGATTGAGCGGCAGCTAAAACACCTGAAGCACTTGTAAAATCGATACTTGAAAAATCAACCTCTAAACTGCCGATTGCTGCAGTACTCAATGCTTTTTTAAAGAATTCTCTGTGTGCAATTTCATGAAACTGAACATCCTGGAAATATGCTTTCTGCACAGCTGTAAATGCTGCAGGTGGAGCAGAAGCAACTTTAATGTAAAATGCAGCTTCTAATTGTTCTAAGGCATAAGCATAATTCAATACACCTATATCACTTTTAAAATCCAATGTAGCGCCCCCATTCATTGTTGGGTTTTCATAACCTCGGTCTTTTTTACAACCAGCAGCTACCAAAGCAATACCTGCAGCACCTGCACCTGCATACTGAAGAAAAGATCTTCTGCCTACAGTTTTGTCAAATAAACTTTCTTCCCGAAGTTCATTTTTTGTTTCTAGTTCATTGTTTTTCATAGTCCTCTATGTTTTAGTGGTTTTGAATTCGTTTGATGATACATACGTGACAATCAGAACACTGGTTTTTTTGATTTGTATTTTTTTTTGTAAGACCATTTTAATACATTCACCAACCTATAACTATGACTCTATTAAAAGCCATTATTGTTGATGATGAGGAATTTGCACGCTCATCGTTATTTTTTTTACTGCAACAGAACTGCCCGCAGGTAGAAATTACGGGTATTGCAAGATCTGTAGCGGAGGCAAAAGATATTTTAGCACATCATCCTATTGACCTGATTTTTTTGGATATCGCCATGCCTGGGGGTAATGGTTTTGAACTGATCCCGGATGCACAAAAACACAATGCAGCCGTTATATTTACTACTGCTTACGATCAATATGCACTAAAAGCCATTAAAGCAAATGCACTCGATTATTTACTAAAGCCAATTGATATTGATGAACTTAAAATAGCTGTAGACAAGGTTTTTCAACATATCAAGCTTTTTAAAAGCCAGAATGAAAACGACGAAAGAATCAATAATCTGGCTTCCAGTTTAAGTTCGCGGTCGGAAATCAGGAAACTTACACTCCCTTATGGACAAGGTTTTAAAATGATTGATATTGACGATATTATCTACATTGAAGCCGATAGCAATTATTCTATTGTACACTTAAGTAATCACGATAAAATAACGGTTTCCAAAGTTTTACGGGAATTTGAGGAGCTTTTACCCGGCGATCAGTTTGTACGGATCCATAAGTCAAGCATCATCAACCTTAACCATTTAAAAGAGTATAATTCTAAAAACGGACTTCAGGTGTTTTTGAAAAATGGAGAAAGTATTAATATTTCCAGAAGAAGAGCAAGCGATTTTTTTGAAAAAATAAAATTATTTACAAAAGCAAACAGTGATCATTAAACCAGGCAAAAAAGTAGCATTATTTGCTGAAAAAGCAATCCTGAAATTAAACTTCAGCCGCCCTTTTATTGCTTTTTTATTTGGGATCATTTTATTTAGCACCTCAAAAAAGTTACTTGCACAAACCACCTATCTCCCACATTACACCTCCAAAAATGGTTTAGCCAGCAATAACTGTTATTACATTTTACAAGATAAAAAGGGTTTTATCTGGATTGCAACAGATAATGGATTGAGCCGTTTTGATGGCACAAATTTTCAGAATTTCACGATCGAAGACGGACTGCCTGATACGCAGATCCTGCAGATGAAAGAAGACAAAGAGGGCCGCTTGTGGTTTTTTGCCTTAAACGGTCAGCTCAGCTACTTAAAGGAAGGAAAGTTTTACAACCAGGACAACGATGAGCTGCTCAAAAAGCTGAATTTTAATACGGTAATTGTTTCCTTCTTAGTGGATAAATCAGGAAGGATCTGGCTCGGAACAAACGCCAATCTGATTGTTTGCTGGGACGGAAAAACCATCAAAAAATATATTTCCCCAAACCAAAACGATAAGTTTATTAATGCCTTTATTCATGAAGATGAGCAAGGTAACATATTTGCATATAGCGACTTAAGTGTACAGAAATTTAATGGAAAAACTTTTTCCATGATCAGGTCAAAAGTGCAGCCACTCTCCTACATGACTGCTGCAAATAGCAGCCACAGATCTTTATTTTACCTGGATGGCGGAGGATTAAAACAATATACACATGGAAACATTAACGACCTCATTTCTATCCCTCAGAACCTGATCAAGAACATGTCGGGATATTTTTATTATGATGTTACGAACAAAGAAGTTTGGTTGTCGAATGCTAATGGAGCCTTCGCGCTTGATAAAAGCGGAAAAACAGTCCAATACCTTCAGGATATTTCCGTTAACCAGGTAATTAAGGATAATAATCAGAACATGTGGTTTGCCACCAATCAGGGAATTTACATGCTTCCGAATATAAATAACCGGTTATCGATTATTGATGCAGAATCAGGTCTGAGTAGCAACGTAATCAAAAGCATCACTAAAGATGGGAAAAATCGCCTTTGGTTAGGCACTGATGACGCTGTAATCGACGTATTAACCATCAACAATTACCAGGTAGATGAGATCGGTTTAGACGATTTTAAGAAATACAAAACCATTAAACAAATTACTTTCGACCCAAAAGATCAATCTATATATTTTGCCTCCGATTATGGAATGGGTGTTTTCAAAAACATCTATAAGAGCAGTAATGAAGTAAGTTATTTAAAAGAATCGAATAACTCAATGTTCGTAATTAAACACTTTAGCGTAGGTAAAAACAACAATCATCTTGCCTTGGCGCTATCATCAGGTGTTGTTTTCTTATCGGACAGAAGAAACAAATTCGAATTCAACGCTGCAAAATACAGGGAAAAAGAAGATTTCTTTAAAGATCGTTCCTACCATGTTTTTTACGATCGTGAAGGCAGTTTGTGGTTTTCTAATATTAACGGGTTATCTCAATTTTCTAAAGGGAAACTGATTAAACACTACGAAAACCATCCATTACTCACTAAAAGAATAAACGATATACAACAGCTGCCAGATGGAACACTAATTTTGGCGACGGATGGCTATGGTTTAATCTTTTACAAAAATAACCAGATTACAAGGCAGATCACTCAAAAAGACGGATTAACCAATAATGTCTGCACTAAAATATTCGTAAAAAACAGGGAAATATGGGTATTAACAAATAAAGGTGTTAACAAAATTGCAGATTATCCCGATCAACCCAGCGTAGCCAATTTTGATTACGGCAAGGATCTTTTGAGTGACGATATCAACAGCTTGTTCATTGATGACAGCACCGCCTATTTTGCAACAAACAAAGGTCTGATCTTATTTAAATATAACAATAAAAATATCGTTAAAAATCTTCCCAAGGTGTACGTTACCTCTATTATCAAAGATAACGAGCGTTTGCCGGTTGATCAGGACAATTTTACTTTCGAAACTGGTAACAATACCATTCTGTTTACCTTTAGCGCAGTTGATTTTACCACCAGCGATATTACCTATCGTTACCGTTTAAATGAAAATTCGGCCTGGTTGGAAACCCGTACCAGGCGATTAGATTTTTCTTCACTGCAACCAGGCGATTATGTATTCGAAGTAAGTGCAAAAAGCCAAAACGGTAATTGGGGCGCCCCGGCAAAAATTGCATTTACCATTAAAAAGCATTTTTGGCAAAGTCTGTGGTTTTTATCTATTTTAATATTGCTTGTGGCTTATATCTTTTACAAGGTAGCTGTTTACATTACCCGCAAGCAGAAAGATAAAGAGCAAGCGCAACTGTTATTAAAAAACAAAGTACTCATGTTAGAGCAACAGGCTTTGCAGGCGATGATGAATCCACACTTTGTATTTAATGTAATGAACTCCATTCAGCATTATATTAATACACAGAATACAGCGTCGGCTAACAAGGTTTTAACGGGATTTGCCAGATTGATCAGAAAAAACCTGGAAATCTGTACAAAGAGTTATATATCACTTGAAGAGGAACTAGAATACCTAAACCTCTATCTCAAACTGGAGAAAAACAGGTTTGGTGATAAATTAACCTATATTTTTAATATTGATGAAGATATCGACAAAGAAGAAACCTTTATCCCATCTATGCTGTTGCAACCTTATATAGAAAATGCAATATGGCATGGCATTATGCCAAAAGAAACGGGCGGCGAAATTCTGATCAACATTAAACTTCAGGATGAATTCTATCTTAATATCGAAATTATTGATGATGGGATTGGAATTGATAACTCTTTAAAGGATAAAAAGGATACTCATATCAGCAAAGGTATGCAGTTAACTAAAGAAAGATTGCACCTTTTAGGTCAGATTGGAGCAAAACCTATACACTTAAATGTGAGACAGAATACCACAAATGGTACAACAGTATCTATTTCTATACCATTAAAATAGAAAATTTACCGTTTACTCAATTATTAATACCACTCACTAAATAGAATCTTGATCGAACCCTCTTTAGCCTTAAACTTGTGTTAGAAATAAACGATAGTGTTTATCAAAGACGTTCTTATAGAATTGATATAGATATTTAATAACCTAACCTAAAACTATATCTTAATTCAGGTTTCATTTGTGTG
>Ga0308165_1001017_pt1 | contig 42745 bp, 40 predicted proteins | sample PhyWR2_FD_201032 | JGI IMG/M metagenome (GOLD analysis project Ga0308165, IMG submission 201032) | Phyllosphere microbial communities from UC Gill Tract Community Farm, Albany, California, United States - DLSLW.R2 | ecosystem: Host-associated > Plants > Phyllosphere > Unclassified | place: USA...
GGCGGTATGGCGGTATCCAGCGCCAAAAACCGCTCACGGCTGCGGGCAACGTCCTGCCTCAGCTCCTCATTGCGGATAATTTCCGCTTCGACCTGAAGGCCTTCGTCCGGATGAAGCAGACCGAGCACATATTCGTCAGCAAGTTCTGGGGTATTATCGAATGATTTTATCATGTCATACATGCCCGCAATGCGCTCAGACCTCGCCTTACCCAGGATTTTGCGGTCCCCAAGGGTATTTGTAATCGACCAGCTATTTCACCATGCGTGTAACCTCCGACGTAGGCCATGAGGATTCCATCCCGCTTGTCTTTATCGAGAGCGTCGAGACAGCCCCTGAGTTGGCTTGTTTGATCAAGCTGGTGCCATGCGGTCAGAATTTCATTTGTACGGTCAGCCTCGTTTAAAGCGTCGATATCATCAACTATTTGCTCGCGTTTGCCATCGCGCAACGCATTCAAAGCACGGTTACGCACAATCGCATAAATCCACCCCTTAGCCGAGCCCTGATCAGGCGCATATTGATGGGCATGGGTCCAGATACGAATGAGCGCTTCCTGCAAAACCTCTTCAGCAAGTTCACGGCGACGAAGAATGCGGTGCGCAACAGCCAGCAATCGCCCCGATTCCTGATCAAATATCGCGCGGAGTCCTGACCGATCACGCCGCACGCAGGCAGCAATAGCCTTTGCCAGTTCATCCGTTTGCCCGCCCATTCCACACATCTCCTCATCCGATAGCTAATTTAACCTTAGTTCCTATGCGCAGGAAACAGGCAAACAGATGCATTTGAATTTTTATTTTTCTCAGCTGCATCCAAATCGGTGGTCCCATGTGTCTGAATAATCAGAGGCGCTGAAACTCACGACCTGAACGGCAGCTTCGAACGGCGAAACAAAGGAGAACAATGATGCGTATCATTCATTTGGCACTGGCTACATCCACAATTCTTGGAGTTTCGATTATTCATAGCATAGCTGCACCTGCTCTTGGTCTGGTCGGCGACAAGACGCTTGTGATGTTTGACACAGATGACGGCAAAGTCACAAAGACAATGGAAGTTGATGGTGTTGAAAATCTGGTTGGTATCGATTTTCGCCCCGTCGATAAGACTGTTATCGGCGTTACCGGCGATCATCGCATCGTTGCAATCAATCTTGATAATGGAGCGACGACTGAAATCGCCAAGATGAACGAGATGCTGCCAATAGCAGAGGGACAAGCAGTCGTTGTGGACTTCAACCCTATGGCTGACCGGTTGCGGTTCATGACCGGCACGACGAACCATCGCGTTCATCCGGATACGGGTGAAGTAACGGTAGATGGCAAGCTGGCTTATGAAAAGGGCGACGCAGGCGAAGGCAGTGAAAGCAAAATTGTTGCCGCCGCCTATACCAATTCAATCGGTAAGCCTGAAAAGACAGCCATGTTTAATATTGACGCTGGCAATAAAACGCTTGTGCAGCAGACTAAGCCGAATGATGGAACGCTAAAGACAATCGGCAAGCTTGAAATCGAGGGAAGCCCAGAGACGTACGCCTTCGATATTCATGGAATGGCGGAAGGCAAGAACACGGCCTATCTCGTTGCAGATAATACCGTTTACACGGTAAATCTTGAAACGGGTGCTGCCACGAAAGTTGGCACCGTTGAAAAATTGGATAGAAACATGCGCGATGTGGCTATTCTGCCAGCTTCGTAATGTTATGAATTGGGCCGGTTGTTTTAAATCGGCCCTTTTTCAACCCTTCGCTTCAAGCATGATCTGATGCTCTACTTGCGCGCTAATCGGATTCAAATCTATCTTTCTTCCGGCAAGCTTTTCAATGGCCGCGACGACTAGATCTTGTGCAACATAGTCAGACTTGTGCCCCATACCCTTGATCACCAAAAGCTCTGATTGTGCTATGTCTTTGGCGAGCTGTCGTGCATGCACATCAGGCGATACAATATCATCGGTGTCGCCCGTGATTATAATTGTTGGTGCAGCGATCCGTTTGTATTGTTCATGAGTAGTTTCAGCCCAGTCACATAATGCGCCAAGTTCGCGCGCATTATGTTGGAAGGCGCGGGGCCGCAATGCTTGCCATGCCTTCGTCCAGCACGTGTAACCCGCAGGATATTTATTCGGCGCGAAAACCGACTTCGTTGCCGTTCTGAGGCTTAGCCACCCTAAGGTTGGTGCGATAAGCAGGCTGAAGAGGGCTCCGATTATCGGGCGCTTTGCCATATTGTTATACCAGGCGATGCCACCGACCCACGGATAGACGGCTGGTGAAAGAAAAATCAAACCTGCTACGCATTCAGGATGACGGACAGCCAAAGCGGCCGTGACTGCTCCACCATAAGAATGTCCGATGATTGTTGCGCTCTTGATGCCGCGCATGTGCATCAATGTGGCTATCGCATCTGCCTGGGCATCGGGGAGAATATTTTCTGCTCGTCCCTGTTGAGATCGCCCATGTCCGGGCCGGTCCACAAAAAGCATCTGCGTGTCGTCAAAGTGCTTATTATGAAATGTGTAAAGAGGATCAAGAAGACTGGTACTTGCTCCATGAATGAATACTGCAGTATTCTGCATCTCTGAAGATTTAGGGGAGATAAGAATACTGTTTAGTCGAAAACCTCCTACATCAATAGAAATTGCATTCTCTTGTATTTTCATCAATTTTCTCAAAACATAGGTAACTTAGCTCATTTTAATCTCTCCGACCGGATAGATTATCTGGTCGGAGAGATTTCCGAAACTAGAAACCTGTTACATTTTAGGTAATAGCACCTTATCAATAACGTGTATTACCCCATTTGATTGTTTTACGTCTGCTATTGTGACGTGAGCAACAGTTCCGTTTTCATCGGTAAGCGTTATCTTTCCCATTGCCTCTTTGGCTTTTAGAATGCAGCCGCCCACTGTTTTGATGTCGTGTGTTCCCATGTCATCAGCTATCATTTTAGTGATATTCTTTGACATCGCATCGGCGGCAACAACGTGACAGGTGAGGATCTTTGTTAACTTTTCTTTGTTTTCTGGCTTCAGAAGAGTATCAACTGTTCCTTTTGGTAAGGCAGCGAAAGCTTCATTGGTTGGCGCGAAAACTGTAAAGGGGCCTTTTCCTTTGAGTGTATCCACCAGACCCGCAGCTTTAACGGCAGCGACGAGCGTTGTATGATCCTTGGAATTCATTGCATTGTCGACAATGGTTTTGTTGTCATACATTGCTGCTCCGCCGACGTTCGGATTTTCAGCAAATGCCGCAGTAGAGATCACGGAAAAAATAGCGGCGACAGTGAGTACTTGTTTCGAAAAACGCATCATATCAATCTCCTCCCTAAACCCGGACTTTTACCGGATCACCCACATTTTTTGGGGCATCTCAAAATACGAATTTGCCGGTGGATCAGATCAGTCTTCAGAATAATATTATTCCGTTCTGGATATAGTGCCCCAAGGAGCATCCGTATTAGTCTGGAAATTTGAATAGAATATGAGACGGAATTCACGTCCGCTTGCTCACGTTAATAAGCGCCATAATATAACAATGTAAAAGTGTCGCGTTCGCTGTTCATTGAGAACCCGTTGAATGCTTGAATAAGGTTAGACGCAGTCGATGGTATTGCATAGAGGAATGGTATTTAGTTGTAGATATGCTGGGTCGAGAACGGACGGTATTTTCTAATTTCCTTTGTTGCCAATCATTATCGAGACCAGTTCGTGACTGGTTATCACAGGGGTTGAGGTAGGCTTTCTTCAAACTGAAGTTAAAGCCATTGCGTTTACAACGCTATTAAATTAGGTACGCTTTCGACTAAACGAACCCTGCTAGCATTATATGAACTCTTTAAATTATTTTTACGAGTTAGATGATTTGGCAGCAATCTAGGTGTTGAAGTTGGATTACACCGACAGGAACCTCAGAACGTATCTCGACCATCGACATGAACTTGTTGATTATGCAGCTGCAATTGTCGGTGATCGCGCGCAGGGCGAAGATGTTGTCCAGGAGGCTTTCTTACGGCTAAATGCATCAGCAATTGATCGTCACCTTGAAGAACCTGTCGGATATCTTCGCCGCATCATACGCAATCTGGCGATTGATTTAACCCGTCGCGCAGTTAATGATCGACGTCGTCATGACAATACCACAGATTTTGAGGCCGTTGCTGAAGACCGTCCCTCTCAAGAGGATGTGGTTGCGCATCGCGACGAGTTGCGTGTGGTGATGGATGCGATGGCTGAGCTTCCCGAAAGAACGAGAATTGCTCTCGAAATGCACCGGTTCGAAGGCTTCAAACTTAAAGAAATCGCAGCACATCTCGGAGTTTCTGTCGCCTTAGCTCATGCTCTAATTTACGAAGGACTCGATCATTGTCGTAAGCGCTTGATAGATCGCAATTGAAGATATGTGTCGATCATTGAAAAAGTGCCGCTCGATTTCGTTCTTTATATGAGGGGTGAGAGTTTGAAAGTACAAACAGAACATGTCGAATAGTTTCTAGGGAGTCAGACTTATTTCATCGAGTGAGATATCAGAGCGCGCAAATCGCGAAGCACTTCATTGGTTAATCGCGCTACAGGAAGAGCCAGATGATGCTGACGTTCTTGATCGCTTCAATGCGTGGCTACAAAGCAGTCCGGAAAATAACCGGGCATGGAATGAGGCGCAGCGTGTCTCGAATGCGCTCGCGAATGCAATGGGTTCGACGGTTCTTAGTGGCACGGCTAAAGCATCTCAGCGGTCAATCTCCGTGCGGCAAGCTGGCAGACAATCCCGTCTGCGGCCAGCAATCTACTCAGCAGCTGTTCTCGCGACTGTTTGTCTGGCTGTTGTTATCCAGCCGAGTTTTAGCATTTGGTTTTCAGCGGATTGGTCAACTGGCAAAGCGGAAACCCGTAACATACATCTAGAGGATGGCAGTCTCGTTCATCTTGGCGCTGATAGTGCCTTACAGATTGATTTTGACGAGGGATTCCGGCGGGTCAAGCTCCTATCCGGAGAGGCGTATTTTGAAGTTGAGCCCGATAAAAATCGACCATTTCAAGTCGTCGCGGGAGGTGTCGATGCAACGGTTCTCGGCACCGCATTTGATGTCAAGATAATGAGTGAAGCCGTAGCTGTCGCGGTTAATCATGGCCGCGTTGCTGTTGATAGTTTCGCTGCAAATCAACAAGTTGGATCGCCGCTGGAAGCTGGAGATTGGGTGCGCATTAATAGTAACGGGCAGGTTGCACGTGGAAATGATATGCCCGAACTGGTTGGAAGTTGGCGCAGCGGTATGCTCGCAGTCAAAGACCAGACCATTTCCGATGTCATTGATGAAATCCGACGGCAGTATAAAGGCAAGATCGTGTTGGCTAGCGATGATCTCGGTAATAGGCGTGTAACCGGGGTGTATGATCTTAATAAGCCTATGGATGCTTTGACTGCTCTTGTGCAGGTTCATGGTGCACGTATCCGGCAGATCAGTCCCTGGCTGACAGTCGTTTCAACATTTTAAGCGCGTTTTTGAAGAAAATTAAAAACATGAGTATTTTTATCTGAAAAAACTGAAACCTATTTCGTTCTTTAGGTAAGAGGCTTTCAGGTGATGCAATTGCATTGCTCCTCATACTGAAGAGTGAAGGGTTTTGGAAATGCGTGCTAAGGGCATTGTGAGACGAGGTGTGGTTGCGGCGTTGTGGATGAGTACCGCAGTTGCGATCACTGGATTGGCTACTCCAGCTCTTTCGCAGCATGCCGAGAGCAAGTCTTTTGCTATCCGGCCACAATCTCTTCAAAATGCTCTTGTTGTTTTTGGACAGCAGGCTGGGATGCAGGTATCGGTTGATGCTTCTGCATTGCGCGGCCTCACCTCGGCAGGTGTTTCCGGATCATTAACTCCACAGGCGGCACTTACACGTCTTCTGACAGGTTCAGGCTTAGAATATAAATTCGCGGGACCCAAGACAGTTCTGATTGCAAAACCCGGCATACAGGCTAGTGGTTTAAATGCTGAAGGCACCACTGTTCTGAACACAATTACAGTTCAGGGTAGCGGCAACCAGACTGAAGGTTCTAATCTTTATACGATTGAGTCCATGAATTCTGCGACTGGATTGGCGCTCTCGCCGCGAGAAACTCCGCAATCCACAAGTGTGATTACACAACAGCGCGTCAAAGATACGAATGCGCAAAATATTACAGATGTGTTGAAATCCAGTCCTGGCATTTTTGTAAATGAAACTGATGGTTATCGATCAGAACCATATGCCCGCGGTTTTTACATCGACCGCTTTCAATATGATGGCGTGACAATCAATGTGCAGAATGGCTGGCATGGCGAGCATTCCAATGAGAGTGCTTTTTACGATCATGCTGAAATTGTCAGGGGCTCGACTGGCCTTATGACCGGCGCTGGCAATCCGTCTGCATCCATTAATTTTGTTCGTAAACGTGCTGACTCCAAAACTGCGCAGGGGTCGATCACAGCAAGTGCTGGTTCTTGGGACAATTATCGAACGATTTTGGACTATTCTTCGCCTTTAAATAAGGAGGGTACGGTTCGTGGGCGCGTGATTGGCGTACTGCAAAATAAAGAAGCGTTTTTTGATCGCGAGCACATGAAACGCGGCGCGGTCTATGGAACCGCAGAAATAGATGTCTCTGAAGACACGCTTGTCACCATTGGCGCGGATTATCAAAAAAGAGATACCGATGGTGCGCAGTGGGGTGGAATACCGGCCATGATGAGTAACGGCCAGCCGGCCAACCTGCCAAGATCATTCTCTACATCAACGGATTGGACTTATTATAAAGCTGAGACATGGAATGTCTTTGGGCGCCTTGATCACGAGTTTGATAATGGCTGGAAACTGCGTGCGGATGCGATGCAACGTGGCAGCAACTATGACATGAAGGGGAATTTCCCGCGTGGGGTACTTAACCCGGATGGTAGTGGGATCAGCTTTGCACCAAGCTATATGATTGCGGATGCAGAGCAGCGTGTCCTTAATCTTAATTTGTCAGGCGACTTCGAGCTGTTTGAAAGACAGCATGAATTCACGGCCGGACTGACGAGTGACTATGCCAAGCAGAATTACTATTTCCGCTCGAGAAAATCGCTCACCCCGATTGCGAACCTCTTCGACTGGAACGGTTCGATGGCAGAACCAGAATGGACAAACCCATATTACTACCTCACGGAAACCAAACAGCAGGCGGCCTATGTTGCGACACGGCTCTCTTTGTATGATGGCCTTCACGCGATCGTCGGTAGCCGGTTTACAAAGTGGGAACAGAATACCTATGGAACCATCGCCAGCGGCAATGAAGTTATCCCTTACGTTGGTTTGACCTACGATCTGACTGATAATTTGACTGTTTATGCGAGTTATACGGACATATTCGCGCCTCAGACAAATCTTGATCGGTATGGTAATTTTCTCGACCCAAAAACAGGAAAAAGCTACGAGATTGGATTGAAGGGTGAATTTCTGGATGGTCGACTGAATGCGTCTGCTGCCATTTTCCGAACGCTTCAGGACAATGTCGCGGTTGCCGATACAGGCTACTACGTACCCGGCAAATCCAGTCAGGCCTATATTGGCGCCAAAGGTGTTGAAACGAAGGGTATTGAAGCCGAGATTGGCGGAGAGATCGCTTACGGCTGGAATGCCTGGCTGAGTGGAACCTATATGGAAAGCAAAGATGCTGACGGAATTCGGGTCAATCCACAAATTCCACGCGCTACCGCTGGTCTGTTTACCACTTATGACTTGAAGGATCGCTTGGACGGGCTGACGCTGGGCGGCGGCGTGCGTTGGCAGGGCGGAACATCAAGGCCAATATCTACTGGTACTGAGACTGTAGACTTCAAGCAATCTGGATTTGCGACAGTCGATCTCCTTACACGATATAAATTTACCGACAGCATGGAAGCACAGCTCAACGTTAACAACGTATTTGATAAAAAGTACTCGCGATTAACAGAAGACGGGCTCCTGTTTTACGGAGCACCCCGCAATTTTAATCTTACTCTAACTGCGAAATTCTGAGCACATATAATGTGTGACGAGGCTTCGCGGCAGCTACTGAAAAAGCTTCCTATGCGTCTATCGCGCAGGCAGCTCTTGATTGGGGGGATCGCTGTCCCCTCACTATTCTTTATCGACCCGGCAAAAGCAGACGACGGCTTTCCTGTTACGATCAGGCATTCGTTCGGGGAAACGATTGTTCCTAGACCTCCCAAGAGAATTGTGACAATTGGGTGGTGTGGCGAGGATCCGGTTATCGCATTGGGCGAAGTGCCGGTTGGCATGACGGGTTATCCCTATTGGCCGGATAAAATCGCAGATTGGAACAGATCGTATATTGGTTCTGAGAAGCCAGTTCTGATGAACTATTTGATAGATTACGAACAGATTGCTGCGTTGCGCCCAGATATCATTTTGTCTGTTTTTTCGGGGATAGATGGGCTTGCCTACCAAAGGCTATCGCAGATCGCTCCAGTCGTTTGCCCTTTAAATGGTGCCTGGACAAGCGACTGGCGTGAGCAAACCCTATTGGCAGGACACGCCATGGGGAAGACGTCGCAAGCGACGCAGTTGATAGATGAGGTTGATCAGTCAATTGATGATTTGAGAACAAAACACGCGGAAATTGCAGGTAAGTCTTTCGCGCTTGTATCACATTTTCCGCGACAAAACGGCTTTGATGTTTATTTATCTGGTGATAGCCGTTTCGAAATGTTTGAACAGTTGGGTTTGCTTCCATGCCAAGGTGTTCTTAATCTAGGAAAGGCGGAAAGCGGCCGATATGTCAAACCGGTCAGTCTTGAGCAGCTTGATGTGCTGGACTGTGACATTTTGATAGCCTGGTTTTCTGAAGGGGCAGAAGCAGCGCTGAATAGACAGCCAATATTCCGTACTTTGCCATCGGTTGAGCGAGAAACAGTTGTGGCTTTAGAGGACCCTGCAGAAATCTGGTCTGTACTGACACCGACTGTTCTCTCCATTCCCAATGGTTTTCCTAAATTTGTCCCGCGTTTGGCTGAGGCTGCACGGAAGGCGGAGCAGCAATGATGCATGACGATACACATAATAACGAAGTCCACTCAGATGATCATGATCACGCCCATGATGAGGATGATGGCCATCATCACGATCCTTATGTGGAGGATTATTTTCTGGGCGAGGCGATAGGCGTCGAACACTTGTCACCATCGCTCATCCGTGTTGTCCTGACGATCACGGGTGGAGAACGTCTAATTCCATCGGGTCATGCGGATGAATGGGTGCGTCTTGCACTGCGGCCCGATCCTGATACGCCTGTCACATTGCCGGTTCTGATGGAGAATGGCAAATGGGTCAGACCGGACGGATCGCAGCATTGCCCGAACCGTCCCTATACGATCCGCCGTTGGGATGCTTCACGTTGCGAGATGACAATTGATATTGTCGTGCATGAAGGTGGAGTTGCTGCAGGCTGGGCGATGTCTGCCAAGGTTGGAGATGTGGTTGGCATTTGTAACCCGGAAGGTCGGTTTTGGATACCAAAGGGCAGTTCATGGATTTTGTTGCTGACTGACATTACAGGCTTGCCTGCTGTTGGCCGTGTTTTGGAAGAACTGCCCGATGGGTTTCAGGCAATTGTGCATGTGGAAGTACCGCATGATGCAGACAAACAGGAGTTTGAGACAAAAGCAGATGCCAGCATTCACTGGCATGTGTATCATGGTCTGAAGGCGGATCGCCCCGGCTATACAGAACTGCCAAGGATTGCACAGACTATCGAATATCTGCCGGATGGCACAGGTTACATCTATATTGCGGGTGAAGCGCGTGCCGTTTCAGATTGCCGCAAGCATTTCCGCGATACGCTTGGCTTTGACAAAAAGCGCATTGATGCAATTGGCTACTGGATCGAAGGGCAGGCGCGGGTCTGATGTGCGGGCAAAAAAGAATGCAAGCATGACAGAGCGGGATGGGGCCAGTTCTCTCTCACACCGGGTTGTTGGGTTGACCAAGGGACAGGAGAGACAACAGGTCAGTCAAACTCGGTTCTCGGAACTGCCTGAGAATACTCCTGCTCCGACAAGGCAGGCGAGCGTTTTGTTTTTGCTCTGCGGGCTTTGCGTATTGATTTTGGTCTGCTTTGTCAGCCTTCTTGTGGGAACGCGGATGCTTTCGCCTGATGTGCTGCTTCAAGCCTTGTCAGGTCAGAACAGAACATCGGCCGAGCAGATCATTTTGCTCGATTATCGTCTGCCTCGCACCCTGCTTGGACTGTTATGCGGAGCAGCCTTTGGCGTATCAGGTTCACTTATTCAGGCGGCCACCCGTAATCCTCTGGCCGATCCAGGCATTTTAGGCGTCAATGCCGGTTCCGCGTTCTTTGTCACACTGGCGGTGGGCCTATTGGGCTGGCAGTCGATTGACACCTACATCTGGGCTGCTTTTGTTGGTGCGATTGTCATGACTTTGATTGTCTATGCGCTGGGTGCCAGCGGAAGAGAGGGTGCGACACCGATCCGGCTGGTGCTGGCTGGCGTGGCACTTTCGGCTGTATTGGGTGGCATTGGCTCTGCCATGACATTGCTCAATCCCCAGACTTTTGATGCACTGCGTATGTGGTCGATTGGTTCTCTTGCTGGCCGCGACATGCATGTGGTGGCAAGCGTTGCTCCGTTTGTCCTTGTCGGGCTTGTTATTGGGTTGCTGGCAGCGCGGCCACTCAATGCAGTGGCGCTGGGTGATGATCTTGCACGCTCGTTGGGGGCAAGTATTCTGCGTGCGCGTATTCTTGTGGTGATTGCTGTTACCCTGCTTGCAGGGGCGGGTACCGCTGCTTGCGGCCCTATTGGTTTTGTCGGTCTGATGGTGCCGCATATGGTGCGTTGGTTTACTGGTCCCGATCAGCGGCGGATTGTTGCCTTCACGCTGATCTTCTCACCGGTCTTGTTACTGAGTGCCGATATTGCCGGGCGACTGGTGCTTTATCCCGGAGAGCTTGAAGCCGGTATTGTGACAGCCTTCATTGGTGCGCCGGTGCTTATTGCGCTGGCACGCCGCAGGAAGGTGAGCGGCCTATGACTGAGAGACCTTCAACAGTTGCCGGGACTGGCCATATTGCGGTCATTCGCCTCTGTGGAGACCGGTACTCTCTTCGTCTGCATCGACGCGGACTGCTGGTTGGAATTGCGCTCATTGCATTGATTTTGCTCGTCGCAATCGCGTCGCTCACCAGTGGCAGTTATCAGATTCCGATCCCTGATGCGCTGCGTGCCTTACGCGGCGAGGGTGAGGATATGGTGCGGATGATTGTTGTCGAATGGCGGCTGCCGCGTGTTTTGCTTGCCATTTTATTGGGTGCAGCACTTGGCATGAGCGGCGCGATCTTCCAGTCTCTGACCCGTAATCCGTTGGGCAGTCCCGATATTATCGGCTTCTCAGCAGGATCCTATACAGGCGCGCTAACTGTCATTCTGCTTTTGTCAGGCGGTTATTACGAGATTGCAGCGGGTGCTTTGACCGGTGGTGTTCTCACGGCACTTGCTGTTTATCTGTTGGCATGGCGCAATGGTCTTCAAGGCTTCCGGCTGATCATTGTCGGCATCGGCATCTCAGCGATGTTGTCCGCCTTCAATGGCTGGATGATCAAGGCGTCTGATCTCAATGTTGCGATGTCGGCAGCAATCTGGGGCGCAGGCTCGCTCAATGGTCTGGGCTTTGATCAGCTTGTACCGGTAGCAATTGTTCTCATCATAATCATTCCACTGACCATGCTGCTTGCCCGACCAATGCGGCAGCTCGAAATGGGTGATGATGCGGCGCGTGCATCAGGTGTGAATACCAACCGAACACGAGTATTGCTGATGATGCTTGGTGTTGCGCTTACGGCAACGGTCACAGCTGCTGCCGGTCCGATTGCCTTCATAGCGCTTGCCGCACCACAGATTGCACGCCGGATCACGCGATCGGCAGGTGTGGCGCTCATTCCCTCAGCAATGACGGGAAGCGGTCTGCTCATAATTGCTGACTATGCCGCACAGCATGCTTTTCCAACACAACTCCCCGTCGGCATCATGACCGTCAGCATCGGTGGAATATACTTCCTCTGGTTACTCGTGACAGAAGGGAGAAGGTGAGACGAACTTATGGTTTTGATGCAACCCAAAGAAGTAAAGCTTACGAAGCAAAGCTTGATGTTATTGACTGGTTATCAGATTATCTTTCTACACTCTGATTAGGAGTCATATAATGATCATTATAATACCTATCGTATTATCGATAGCGATTAAAATCGAGCGTTATGCTGTAGCGTCTTTTGAATAAACTCGTAGTAGAGCGTCCTTTAATGCTTCGCGTGTCGCAGAAACAGTCATTTCTATGTGGCCGTGTAGAATTTTTACGCCGTTTTCGATATCACGGGCCATGGCAGCCGCGACAATACTGGAATGTGCCGAAATCAAATTCATGTCGTGGGTGGAGTGTTCGATTTGAATGCGTCGAATGAAGCGAATTCTCGCATTGATTGATTCCAAAGTATTGACGATTTCTGGATTTCCCGACAATTCGGCAATGAGAAGATGGAAACTTTCATCAATCGATAAGATTGCATCCGCTGGCAGATCATTATAGCCGATAACTTTGGCATCCCAGTAAGCTTTTAGGCGGAAAAGTTCTGCATCATTAGCGCGTTGGCACATCAGTTTAAATGCCGCACACTCCAGAATGGATCGCAATTCATAGAGGCCCAGTAAGCCTTCTATATTCAGGCTGCGCACAAAAAAACCGCGATTAGGAACGGCAGAGACGAAGCCCTCTGAAGCCAGACGATTTAATGCTTCACGGATTGGTGTTCTTGAAACTCCAAGATTTCGTGAGAGCTGGACTTCGTTTAATCGTTCTTCAGGCTTGAGTTTGAATTCAACCAATAACTGTCGAATTGCCTGATAAGCTTTTTCACTACTATCGGCCGATCGGCGAGTGTCGCTCGTTGCTGAAAATTCCCGAGCCTCGGCCATATTTGTTGTGTCTTTCATAAAGTTTTTGCCTATAACAATTATAGTGTCGACAGTTTGCAATACACATGTGCTTTTAATTTAGGTCAGAGCAAAAGTCACGCGGTTGATTGGGGTTGAGTAATGATTTTGGGAATTTTGGGTGTTGGCCATCTCGCAAAGGTGATAATAAGTGGACTAATAGGTAGCGGGTTTAAAGCTGAGGATATACTTGTATCTCCAAGAGGGAAAGCGCAAGAGGTATATAGTCTATATGGTATATCGATTGCTGCCGATAATCGAGATCTTGTAGACCGTTCAGATGTTATTCTTGTTTCTGTACGGCCGTCTGATGCGATAAATTCTGTGGAAGGACTTCCTTGGCGGGAAAGTCACGTGATTATTAATGTGTGTGCTGGTGTTCCAATTGACGCATTGCCGGTAAATCCAGCTAGGCTCGTTCGAGCCATGCCACTCACTGCCTCGGAGATCAATGCCAGCCCCACCGTTTGTTTTCCAGATTTGCCTGAAGCAACTGCCATATTAAGACATTTAGGGCCCGTCATTCCTTTGGGTTGTGAAGCAGATTTCGAGATCGCAACGGTGAATGCGGCGGTTTATGGCTGGGTTCAGGATCTAATCGGCCAAACGACAGATTGGTGTAGCGAGAAAGGTCTAAACCAAGCTATTGCCCGGCGCCTTGTTGCAAACACTTTTGTCGCTGCTGGCCGGTTAATTGCGGAGAAGCCTGAGCCTATTGAGCAGCTTCTTTCAGAATTGGCTACTCCGGGTGGTATTACCGAGTTGGGTCTAAAGGTGCTATCTGAAAAAGGGCATCCAATCATTTGGCGTGACGCCTCGGAAGCCGTGTTAACAAAGCTGTTGCAAGGCTAAACTTCTGGTGCCTGCTATTAAGGGTCGTGTATGCTACACGACCCTGACTTTAAAAGGTATTTTTAGTCTTCTACTGAAGGCCTATCAGGATATACAGCCCCGCCCGGAGCTTGCTCAGTTGGCGTAACCCACATCTTCGCGATATCAACATGCGAAGGAAGTGACAGCGCATCGATAAGTACTTGGGCGATATCGTTCGGCACAAGAGGCCTTTGATGCCTGTACATCCGGTCATGTAGCTTTTCTTTGTCACCGCCAAAGGCCTGTACATAGAACTCAGTTTCCACGCGGCCCGGTGCAATTTCAGTCAGGCGGACGCCAGTCCCGGCGAGATCAAAGCGAAGAATATCTCCTGCTTGTGATAGTCCTGCCTTTGCTGCTCCATAAGCCGTTGTTCCAGTAAAGACAGCGCTGGCGGCTGTACTAGTAAGATTGAAGATGTGACCGCGCCGTTGTTCGATCATATGTGGCAACACAAGACGAATGAGTTGCAGCGGTGCGGTCAGGTTCAGCTCGATAGTTTCGGTCGTTTCCTCGGCTGTTTGCTCATGTAGCGGCCGCACCGTCGCTAATCCGCCCGCATTATTTACCAACACATCGATCCGCGCATCATTAAGAGCAGCAGCGATCGCTACATGATCTCGTACGTCGGCTGTGATTGGCCTGAAACGTTCACCAAAATTTCGGGCTTGCTCATCAAGTGCGGATAAATTGCGTGCCAGTCCGTAAACGGTTAGGCCAGCTTCAATCAGTTTCGCCGTGATCGCTGAGCCAATTCCTTTTGAAGCGCCCGTTACAAGTGCTGTTTTATATTGCATGGCAAACCTCCAAAGGGGCTATAGGGCTCCGCGAGCCGAGACAGTCTTGAGAATGTCAATAAGGCCGGCGTCACGTTGCTCTCGGAGTTCATCTGATGAGCGAGACTTTACTGCTTCATCAGTTGAGGATGCAACGATCTTGATCGTGTCCTTATCAAGTTTCGCGTCGAGCAACGTGTCCCAAATTGCCTGATAGGTCGGACCATATTTGACGAGAAAATCTTCAATATCGTTTGCGTTAAGACCATTTGAAATAAAAGACCCCTGTAGTGTCCATTTAGGTCCGGGGCCGTACATGAAAGCGCGATCCACGTCTTCAACTGATGCTACACCGTCACGAACCAGGGCAATTGCTTCACGCCACATCGCGCCCATCAGGCGCAAGGCAAGATGTCCCGTCACTTCACGATTTAGTATGACGACTTTCTTACCAATTTCTTCATAGATAATCTTTGCTTTGTTAAGGTTTGCTGGGCTTGTCGCTATACCGCCTACAACTTCCACCAAAGGCATCAGATGAACTGGATTGAAGGGGTGGCCAAGAATAATCCGATCTGGCTTGCGACAATCAACCTGCATGTCGCTCACAAGCAGCGCGGACGATGAAGACGCGATTATAATATCCTCGCCAATATGATTTTCGATTTCAGCGAGTAGCTTGCGTTTGAGGTCGATCTTCTCTGGCCCGTTCTCCTGCACGAAGTCAACGCCCGATAATGCCTCTGCAATCGTCGAAAATAACTCGATCGTTCCCGGTTTCGATTGCTCTCCTTTGAGCCTATCCAAGTCATGTAAGAGGAATGGTACAACATCCCGCTGATAAATGTCCGCGTTCCCTGCCGGATCAAACACGCGCACAGAATGCCCTGCATGCGCGAAGGTTGCTGCCCAGCGCTGACCGATGACGCCAAAGCCTATTATACCGATTGTAATTTTAGCCATGGGTCCCGTCTCTCTGTGGAGATGCTAAGCGAAATGCTTCATTGATGTCGTTCCACGGGATAAGGAGATCCAACCATGCGCCAACGCGTCCAGCGATAAGAATAGCTTCGTCAATCAGCTGCCTAAATGGGAGGTCCTCCAGCATTGCCCTTTCCAATCGGAACAGGGTCGCAGAGGTTTCATCAAGATGACAGAAGTCTCGCAGACGGGTTGCCGCCTTGTTGATAACAAGTGCCGCCGTTTTGCGCTGGGTTGGTTCATCGGTACGGCCAATTTCTGCACGAACCCACCATAGAAGTTCGTGCAGCACACGAGCCTCGGATTCTGCAGCAAAAACAGGACCAGCCGGATGCATGATAGCGCGCGACCCTGTCAGTCGGAATATTTCTTGGGGACATGACTTCCACAACGCTGTGCGCGCCTGAATAATATCGTCGGGAATGTCCGACCCTATTGCTGCTGAGGCTACAGCATTATCTGCCCGTCGCAGGGTGCCGTTGAAAACTCTCTGGCCTTGTTCAATCTTGAGCGATTGTGCCAGTGCCGCAATCCCTTCAATGGGGGCATCAAGATGACCGAGAACCGTGATATGAGCAGTCTCAGCTTGCAATGGCGCGAAGGTAATTTCTAGAAATTGCCGGACAGGCCAATAAATAAATGCTCCAGGCTTGGCATCAAGCACATGCACAGCGCCTTCAACGTCTTCGACGAAGGGTGCGTGCCAGTAAATATGGCTTCCTGCAATCTTCGGCGTATGCAGTTGTAGCTGAATAGGCAGAGCGGCCAAAAGAGCTTTTTGCGTGCGCTCTGCCTTATCATTCAGTTTCACAGGCCATGACTGGCCTTGTGCAGAAAAAATCAGATCCATATTATCTCTCTGTATTGAAGAAGGAAACCGGCTTGAGAATCTGATTGCTCATGTCCAACAGATAATCGGTCTCTATTACTTTTTGGCGGTATTCCTGCCATGCAGGGTCCGCTTCCATCTTGTCACGACGTTCCTCGCGGTCAGCCAAGCTTTCATATTTCCAAATATGAACTACTCTTGATAGATCGCCGATATGGGTTTGAAAGAAGCCAAAGGGTTCGCCAAGGTAATGGCGTTGCATGGGCAAGCCGACTTCTTCATAGAGCTTGAGAAATTTAGGCAACATATTGGGACGCGCGGTATAAGTGCGATGATCAAAAATCATATGTCTTGCTCCAAAATGGCGAATAGGCGGTTGAAGGAATGGCGGATGCCAGGGGGTGATTGGTTTTCATCTGTCCCCCGTTGCTATGTTTAATCGGGACACCAAGTTGCGGAGGTCCCAAGCTAAAGCCATCGCCGGACTAAGATGCGCTTCGTACTGTTTGCGATATGAGGCGTGCTGTAAGTGCAGGTGCTTCAAGCTGAGGCACATGTCCGATGTTCTCCAGCAGATGCGTTGCAATCTGCCCCGGGACACGATTGACGTGAGAGGCAGGAATGATCTGATCTGCGCTACCCCAGATAATGCGAGCTGGGATTTCCAATTTTTGGAGAGCGGGCAACTGGTTGAATGCTTGGGTGCCGTCCGGGAATATGTTTCTTGCCAATACACGCAACCCATCTTGTAGGCCATTGGTCTGCATTTGCCGCAGTGCCGCACGAGCAAACCCTTTTGGTAAGTTTGCTGCATCACCCACCATCAAACTTAACCAACGTTCAAGTGACTCTTCTGTAGTGGATCGAGTAAGGCCATTGATAAAGTCGATGTTGATCTCTGGTCCAAGTCCACCTGGTGCGAGAAGAGTTGCGGAACGAATAGAAGCCTTGCCGAGTGACGTGAGGCCGAGCGCCACAGCACCACCAAGCGAATGGCCTACAATATGTGCGCGTTCTATACCCATGGTTTCCAGTCGGTCGGAAACATCGAAAACTATTTCGTCCAGGCTCTTTGGAGCTCTCCGAAGTTCAGCGCCATGAGCTGGCAGATCCAAGGCAATTGTTTCGTATTCGGAAGGTAAAAGGGCGGTAACCTGTCGCCACGACGAACGATCTGCTCCAAATCCGTGCAAGAAAACAACGGTTTCTGATCTCACGCGAGGCGAGGAGACAATCGTTTCCGGTAACGCCAGTTTTGATGCGTTTGGCGCAACTTTCAGAGTGGTATCCGTTTGAGCATTGATTGCCGCCAGAACATCGCGTTCCTTTATCCGTCCATGTGGACCAGACCCTTTTATATCTGCAAGGTCAATTGCTGCGCTTTTTGCTATTCGGCGCGCCAACGGGCTCGCAACAACCCGCTTCTCGACAATCGGTGCATCTCGGGGAGCCTGACTTACTGTGTCAGGAAGGCTTGACGGAGTAGCAGTTGGGGCAGCTATCTGCGGAGCGCTGCTTTCGAGCGATAGTTCGGTATCTGAGATCGTACCAAGAACAGCGCCGAGTGGTGCTTCCTGTCCCTCATCGAAAAACACTTCCATTAACCAGCCGTCGCGATCGGCCGCAATCTCGGTTGCTGCTTTAGCCGTCTCGACCGTTAAGAGGTGTTGCCCCGCTTTGACAGTTTCGCCGGGCTGGACCGACCAACCAACGATTACGACGGTCTCCATATATTCGCCACCGGCACTCTCAATACTGATTGGGTGATTTGCCATTTTTACCCCCAATTATTTCAGTGTCGCGAGAGCAGCTGCGCGAATTTTTTCCGCATTCGGCAACATCGCAGTTTCGAGAGGTTCGGAATATGGGATTGGCATATCCGGCAGAGTGACACGGGCAACGGGAGCATCGAGATCATCGAAAGCGTGGTCCATGATTGTTGCGGACAGCTCTGCCGCATAACCACAGAAACGCCAGCCTTCATTCACCACAACTGCGTGATGTGTCTTGGCAATAGATGCTTTGATCGTGTCCAGATCGAGAGGGCGCAGTGAACGTAGATCAATTACCTCAGCTGCTACTCCATCTTTTGCAAGCAATTCTGCGGCTTTGTTCGCTTCAATGACCATCTTTGATGTTGCAAAGATTGATATGTCTTTGCCTTCGCGGGTGATAGCGGCTTTACCCAATGGCACGATGATGTCGCCTTCGGGAACTTCGCCCCGAATATTGTAAAGGAGCTTGTGCTCAAGAAACACCACTGGCTGATCATCGCGAATGGCTGCTTTAAGCATGCCCTTTGCGTCTGCTGGAGTTGAGGGTGCCACGACTTTGATACCGGGAATATGGGCAAGCATGGAATCGAGAGCTTTCGAATGCTGCGCACCCGCACCGGCACCGCCGCCTCCCTGCGTACGCAGTACAAACGGCATTTTGACCTGCTCATTCCAAATGTAATTGTAAATGGAAGCCTGATTAACAAGTGCATCCAGCGTCAGCGGGATGAAGTCTGCGTACATAATTTCCAGAATCGGACGAGTTCCCGTCATTGCCGCAGTCACAGCCATTGCGGTTAATGCTTGTTCTGAAATTGGGGTGTCACGGACGCGGCTTTCTCCGAATTCTTCCATCAGGCCTTTACTGACCTTGAATACGCCGCCGTATCGGGCGACATCCTCACCAAACAAAAAGACAGAAGGATCTGCGAGCATTTCTTCCCGAAGAGCAGCATTTAATGCTTCCGCATAACGCATAAGGGCCATGTTAGTGCGCCTCACTGTAAGGATTACATTTTTCGTCGAGGCTGAATTCCGGCAGAGGATCCGCGAGTGCCGTTGTGAATGCGGTATCGATTTCGATACGGGCGGCTTCTTCAACCTCTAGCAGTTTTCCTTCCCCAAGCTCACTCAACAGAGCTGTTCTGGAAATCACGAGAGGATCTCGTTCTCTCCAATGGGCAATGTCTTCAGGCTTTTGGTAGCCACCCATGTCAGAGGTTGAAAAACCTTCAAGACGATAGGTTTTACATTCTACCATCCCAGGACCATCACCTCTGCGGGCACGCTCGACCATTGTCGAAACAGCGCGGTAAACGGCTACGGCGTCATTGCCATCAACGATTTCTGCGGGGATGTCATAACCTGCAGCACGGATGGAAAGGTCCTGTACCGGAGACTGAACGTCAGTAGGGACCGTGAGGCCAAACTGATTATGTTCGAGTACGAAAACCACGGGTAATTTCCAGAGACCAGCCATATTCATGGCCTCATGGCAGATACCTGTTTGCGCGGCACCATCGCCAAACACGCACATAGCTACGCCTTTCTGACCCAGAACCTGCATTGAAAGCGCCATGCCCGTCGCGGCAGGAATGCCTGCGCCGACGATTGCATTGCCGCCTATGACACCCTTATCAGCATCAGCAACTAGCATGTGTCCGGCACGACCAGCACATGCGCCAGTGGCACGGCCCAGAATTTCAGCGATGACCGGATGAGGTGCCATTCCTTTACCAAGATAGACGGAATGGCCGCGATGGGTCGTTGCGACTTTGTCGGTGACTTCGAGTGTGGCAGTTGCTGCAACGCCAACAGCTTCCTGACCATCACAGCGATGGATAGGTCCGCGTGTGCGACCTTCTTTATGCAGAGCACCCAATCCTTCTTCCAGATAACGGACCAGCAGCATTTTGCGGTAAATTTCGAGGTGTTCCTCGGTCGAGGGAGTATTTTTCACGAGTGCCTCCGATAAAGTTGACCTATTAAATACAAAAGTGTCGACACTTTGCAAGTGGTTGTGCAAGATTAGAAAAATTATTCAACAATGGGGAAGTTTATGCGGCTGAAAAACAAGGTTGCTATCATTACGGGCGGGGGATCTGGTATTGGAGCTGCCGCAGCGGAACTGTTTGCAGAAGAAGGCACAAAAGTTCTGGTGGTTGATCGTGATGCGGATCATGCTCATACGATAGCTCAACTTATCGGTGCAGCGAGTTTTAGCTCTGTTGTATCTGATGAAAAGCAGGTTATCGCTATGGCTAAATATGCCGATGACACGTTTGGCCGGGTTGATATTCTTGTCAACAATGCTGGCTATGGCATTCGCGGTTCTGTTACAGAGACCCATGTGGGAGATTAGGATACTCTCATGGCTGTAAATCTCAAGGGCGTATTCCTTTGCTCCAAACACATAATCCCTTTGATAGCTGATAGTGGTGGTGGCTCCATCGTAAACACTGCTTCGAACATTGCGCATGTTGGCATTGCGGATCGTGCAGCCTATGTCGCGTCAAAGGGTGGAGTGGCCGCCCTTACGCGCGCAATGGCGCTGGATCATGTTGGCCAAAATATTCGTGTTAATGCAGTCGCGCCGGGTACGACGTGGTCCAGCTATTTTGACGAAATCCTCGCTCAGCACGAAGCCTCGGAAGAATTCATCTCTGCTCTCAATGCGCGAGCGCCAATGAACCGTACGGCCAAACCACGAGAAATAGCGCATGCTATTTTGTAGCTCGCTTCCGACGATTCATCCTATGCGACGGGATCTGTACTGACAGTCGATGGTGGAATGACTGCCTGGTGAAGATTAAACTCGCGAAACAGGGTTGGCCATCCGCCTCAGGGAGGCCAGCATGTCATCCAGATTAACGCAAGGATAATAGCCGAGGTCTGAAATCTCCTGCGATACTTCAACAGGGAGTCCAGAGTTTGAATCTTTGGGCACTTCGTTCAAGCGTCCCCCCATCAGTACCGGAAGATCTAGATTACGCTCTTTTAGTACAGCTTTGACTGCCTTTGCGTAAGTCAAAGCCACGCCATTATATGTGCTAATTGCAATAACATTTGCGCCATTTGCCATTGCTGTCGTCACCAGCACTTCCGGATCAACGGCGACACCTGCATCGATGATGTTGATGTCCATACCTTCAAGCGCTTGCTCGACAAGATATTTGCCGTGTTCGTGAACATCTGTGGTGCCGATACAAAGGATTAATGATTTTGCGTTGGCAACAGGACTTTGCGCAGCCACCCAATGTTCGGCTTTTTCATTGAGCTCTCGCGCCCATTCGGCATGGATAAGGGGCTTCCGCCCACGCTGAGTTTCCATGCCTGGTCCAAAGAGTGCTTCCATACGTTTTGGACCAATGCGGCGGATGGCCAGCAAAAGTGCTGCGGCATCCTTAATGTCGACCTCTCGTTCCTCCAATCCCTTAAGTACTGAGCTAGCAAACGCTTTACCCCCCTCAACAAGAATATCAGCCATGGCTTCCGGCTTAGACCAATCGTAGACGGGATTGTAATAAGGCGCGTGCAAGCTAAGGCGATGGGCGAAGGTTTGGGCATCAATGATCTCATCGACGTCCGGTATCCGTTGGTTTTCAGTAACAGGAACAGGGTTGACCGCGTGGCCACTTGGCCAACGACCAAGTGCGAGTATGTCTGCCAAAAGATAACTTGAAAGACTCGCGTAATTGCCTGCCGGTGTGGATTGATAGGCGACAGTATTGCCGAAAATCATTGTACCCGGTGTGTCGCTCACTCTGATTAAAGCGGCATGAAACGCTGTTCTGGATAAAGGATCACTGAAATGGTGACCGTAACAATGAGCGATTTTTGCGCCTATCAAATCTTCGATAATGTATTTTTCGATTAGCACCATACCGAGTGCGCAGGCCATATCGATGAACAATCCTGCGAAACCGTCGTCGAGATTGGAATGCACTAGCACTTCCGCTTCCTGTGCCGCGATCAACCCTAATGCCTTAACTGTAGCCTCGGTTGTAGCGACATCGTCATCCCAATATGGCAGACGGAATGTGAAGTATTGTCCAAGGTTTCCTACGGCCGTTGCACCCGCGGCCAGCGCAGCGCGGGTGTTCTCTACGGCTCCGGGAAGGCCAAGCATGAAATCACCAAAATGCGCTGCTGCGGGTGCCGCATTGGTAATTCGTGCGAAGTCTTCGGGCCCGGATAGAACAATTCCAGTGCCACGCGACGCTTTCGCACGCATGGCTTCTGGGTATCCCATTGACCAGTCGAGGGTAATACCGAAGCGGTCAACAGTTATACCGCTTTTCAAACATGTACCGTGGACTTCTGCAATGGCCTCAATGGTACGATTGACATCGCGAAAACCAATATGTGCATGCTGCATCACACGGCCTTCAGAAGTCGCTTTCCGCTTCCACTCCAGCTCCGACGATATATTCATTTCGGAAAGAAAACGACAGCTTCCGACACGCCATTCACGCGCCATAGCGTGTCCATCCGCGAGAAGCTCTGATCCCGGTTTCAAACGTGCATCTGTCAAGTTTGGAATTGATTGAAACTGGTTCATTTTATTTAACCATTCGGCTAAGAAATTGTTGGATGACAGACGCAAACTGGTCTGGACTGGCAAGCGGATGAAAATGCGCCCCCGACACAGAGGTCAGTGTGGATTCCGGTATAGCAGCAGCTATTTCTTCCGAAAGAACTGCTGGAGTCAGAATGTCGTCGTTCGCTGATATGATATGTACGGGCCGCTGTATTTTTGACAAATCTGCTAGACGATCATGTTCCAGTAGCATGCGGATTCTTGCCGCCGTCACCGAAAATGGTGCAAGGTTGTTCGCGGCATCAGCAATACCAATGCGCCAAATCTCAGGATTTTGTATAAGCCACGCGGCGGTGTGGCCAAAAACATAGGTCATTCGCTGATATGTTTCAGCCAGCCCGGCATCAATCATTTCTGCCCGGGCTTTGAAGAGCATCCGAAATCGCTGATCCGCGCGTGCCCAAGAACTGCTAATTGTATAACTCAAACCGACATCGGAATAGTCGAGTGCGATAACTTGAGTAATTGCACCACCTGTCGAGTGACCAATAATATGAACTGGACGATCGAGTTCCTCTATAATGCCTACGATGTCTTGCGCGATCAGAGCGATGGAATAAGGCCCGGCGGGCCTGTCACTTTGCCCTGCCCCTCTATGGTCGGGCACGATTAGTCGAAACTTGTTTTTGAGCTGTTCGATGACCCCGTTCCAAAACCGCCCGTCGCCACCTAAGCCAGGAATCAGCACAATGTCAGGGCCGGTGTGGCCGTAAAGTTGGTAGTGAATTCGACATCCATCTTGAGCTATATGGTAAGGCATCAAGTTCTTCCCTTCGTTCCCAGGAATTTCAGCAGTGAAGAAGCGAGACTGAGCGCTGTTATCATCGATGTCTTTGGGTTCAATTCCGAGGGTACGTTTTCTAAACGAAAAAATGCAGTGCCCGCGGCGCTTTCAACATCGATTTCATGGGTGTTGGCTTTCGCATCAGGGTCGACCAATACGCGAACTGCCAAATTGTGTGGTCTTATTGCTAGCGAAATGGTGAGCGCAGCGTTGAGGTTTTTCGGATAAAGACGTGCAGCTTCTTGCGATGAGCCTTCGAACAATACCAAAGCATCCCCATCGCAGACGAGATTTCTTTCCCGGAGTTCCGCCTTCCACGCGGCAGGTGGCTTCCTGGATGTGTAGCGGATTCGCACATCCTCAAGTGAAGCAATTGCGGAGAGATAATCCAATCCGCCAACTGCGCCCGATGGAAAAATGAGTGATGCGTTCGCTTCTTTACACGCTTTATCAAGAGTTAAAAGAATGGTTTCATCGGAAAGTGCACCCACAGAAGCCGCAATAACACAGATGCCGGCTTCGAGAATTGCGGGAACCTGATCGCGCAGTGCGCTTTGACCTGCTGCTTCAACGACAATGCACGGACGCGACCGAATAAGCTCATCAAGGTTTTGTACGAAAGTGATGTTAAGTTCGGCGTCATCAACGATAACGGCTGATCGTGTGTAAACAATCCACCTAACACTCTCATTTGTGAATCGCGTCAGAAGTTCTCGCGCAATAGCCCCGAAGCCAACAAGCCCTATAACATGTGATTGTGTAGCGCCTGATTGGATTGGATCCGATGAAAGCTGCCGTGACATGGTTTTAACGCGTGCTCTGATTTACGGGATCGAATTTGTCGGAAAGATCTGCGCCAAACACCGTCTGCCGTTCGATTTCAAGGACATTTTCGGGGCGTGGGAAATTAGAAGGCACATGGTCGCCCGGCTTACGTGGTCTACCGATCAGGCGGAAGAAATTCTCTAGTCCATTGGGGATAATTAACCATACCCAGCGCATGGGCTTTTCACCGTCATTGATGAACATGTGACGTGTTGATTTTGGAATAAAGACCGCACTATCCGGTCCCAGTTTATATTCTTGACCGGCAATTACTGTTCGTCCATGGCCCTCAATGACGAAGACTGCTTCTTCGTGTTCCTCGTGAGTGTGTTCGCGAACATATCCACCCGGCGCTAGCGATTGCGTGCCCATACCGAAGGGGTTCTCCATGCCAACAAGATGAGGCGCTAAGGCTACGCTGACATAGCCATTTGCTGGAACTGGCTGCCAATAGCTTTCGCGCTTCTCTGGACCAGAAACGTAGACTCCGCTGGGTGCAGATGCGTTTTGTATCGTGTCTTCCATCACTCAGTTCCCGATTGTTTATATGAGTTATTATGGCAAGGGATCGTAATCTGCAAAAAGTGTAGACACAATAGTAGACAGATAATTTTTTATTGGTTTATAACTGTCGATAACAATGCAGGGGAATTGCAATGAAGAATTTCGATGTCGTCGTTATTGGAACGGGCTCTGCGGCTTGCTCCGCTGCTCTGCGCGCCGCAAAAGGTGGACTTAAGGTTCTGGCGATTGAAAAGACTGCCAAACTTGGTGGCACGTCTGCAATGTCCGGTTCCGGTGTATGGATACCGGCCAATCATATTGCCGCTGCTCAAGGCGTTGCCGATAGCCAGGAAGAAGCATTGGCCTATCTGCGTGCGGTTCAGCCTGTTGAATGGGGTGATAAGGAAAATGCACGTCATGCGGCTTTTGTCTCAAACGCCCCAGCGATGTTGAAATTTCTGACGGATAACACCCTCATCGATTTCCGGCTTATTGATGAACCAGATCCCTATGTCGAGGCTCCCGGTGGGAAGAAATACGGGCGTATGATGTCGCCACGGCCATTAAGTCGCCGTCTGCTTGGGAAATATGCCAAACATATTCGGCGCTCTACTTTGCCGCACACTTTCACATATCAGGAAAACGTAAATCTCGATCTCTACCACACACCATTTCGTGCGGGTTTGAAGATGTGGCCGAAATTGCTCTGGCGCTGGCTTAACAATGCGGGTGCGCAAGGTACTGCATTGATGACGGGTCTTCTGAAAGCATGTCTCGATAATGGCGTGGAATTTAGGCTTCAAACGCGCGCGGTTGGTCTCGTTCAGGATGAAACGGGACGCATTATCGGCGTTGAAGTCGAAAGTGACGGAAAACGCGAAACAATCTCGGCGAAGCGGGGTGTTGTAATAGCATCAGGTGGCTTTGAGTGGGACAAGGACATGCGAGAAAAATACTTTTCCGGTCCATTTGATCGCATCGGGACGCCCTCTGGTAATGAAGGCGATGGCCAGAAAATGGCTGCTGCGGTTGGCGCACATATGGATCATATGGAAGAGGCCAACGTCTATGCCTGTTTGCCCACTCGCTATGAAGGCAAGCGGTACGGATTGCCGATCAATTTCTTATATGAACCCCACTCAATTGTTGTGAATCGGCATGGAAAGCGCTTTGTAAGTGAAGCGCATTTCAACAGTGGCGAGGCCATTAATTTGCGCAATGCCGATGGGTCTCCCGTTCATCTCCCTTGCTATATGATTGGCGATGATCGCTTTTTGCGCACTTCATTTCCTTTCCGCTGGTATGCATCTTATGAACCAGACTGGATAAAGAAAGCTGACACCATTGAAGAACTGGCAGAAAGGCTGGAACTGCCAGCAGCTGAGCTTCGCCAAACTGTCGAACGATGGAATGCATTCTGTGCAAAAGGGCGCGATGAAGATTTTCATCGTGGTGAGAACTACTGGGAGCATAAAAAAGATGGCGGCGGGGAAGATGGTTCAATTCGTCTGAAACCAATCGATAAGGCGCCCTATATTGGTGTGTCTATGAACCGTTCTATTATTGGGACGAAAGGCGGACCAAGAACCAATGAATTCGGGCAAGTTGTTCGCCAAGATGGATCGATTATCCTCGGTCTGTATGCCGCTGGGCTGGCGATGGCGAACCCTATCGGTACACGCGCGGTTGGCGCTGGAACGACGTTGGGGCCCAATTTAACTTGGGGCTTCATTTCAGCTGAGACAATTTTAAAGCAGAACAGCTAGCGCGATTGCGTTTTCAGGGCTGGACGGAGAATATGTCCTGGCCAATTGCGTAAAATGAACCTCAGTAACGGCACGACCAGTGGTCGTATGCTGGGCTAACTACGCGCGCCTAACAAACTGATTGGCATGTATGAAAAAATGAACGCAATAGTGTCGACACTTTCTTGACGTTTCAGAAATTCTCTGCTTCCTTATGGCTTCAAGACTTTCAAAAAACATCTAGGGGAATAAAAATGAAGACTGTTTTTGCACTCTGCCTTGGCGCTGCTTTAATCAGTGCTCCGGCTATAGCCGAGGAAGTCACCATTGGTATCGCCGCACCCTTGTCCGGTCCGCAAGCTTATTTTGGAGCAACTTGGCATAACGGCTTCAAACTGTATGTTGAGAAGCTCAACGCTGCAGGTGGCGTTAATGGGACCATGATAAATATCGATCAGCAGGATGATAAAGCTGACCCGCGGGAAGCAACCCTCGTGGCGCAAAAGTTTTGCGACAATGATGATGTCACCATTGCACTGGTAAATTTCAATTCGGGTGTAGCTCAGTCGACTCTACCGATCTATGAAGATTGCGAGCTGCCAAATATGACATTCGCGTCAAACCCAGCTTTGACCCATATGGACTACAAGTTTATGGTCCGTCCTGTCGGCAATGACCTCACAAATGCACGTCTTCCTGCCGAATATGCCCTCAACAAACTGGGTGCAAAAACAGCATTGGTCGTGAGCGACAAGCAGGTCTTTGGACAGGGTGTTGCTGAAATCTTTTCAGAGAATTTCAAGAAAGGCGGCGGCGAGATTGTTGATACCTTAAGTGTCGCCCCGGCCGATGTCGACTTCACAGCGGTTCTGGCAAAAATCAAGGCGAGCAATCCCGACGTTATTTTCATCGGCGCGGTAATGCCGCAGCTATCGCTTTTTGCGAAGCAGATGCACGAGCAAGGCGTTAAGTCGCAGCTTATTGTTCCAGACGGCGGTTACACACCAGACTTCATCAATCAGGCCGGTGAAGCCAATGTGCAGGGTGTGGTTATGGCTATCCAGGTCCCTCCTATGGATGCGTCTCCCGATATTGCCGAATTCGCTAAGGCATACAAAGCGAAGTTTGGCGAAGAGGCTGGCCCTTACTCAATCTATGGATATGTTCAGGGGCAGATTCTGGAAGAAGTGATTAAAACGGCGAAGGATTTTAGCCGTGAAGAGATGAACACTGCTCTTCATGGGGTTAAAGTGAAAACAGTTGTGGGTGATCTTGAATTCGACGATATCGGCGAACTCAAAGTAGCGCCGTCATATATCTATCAGGTTGAGGGTAAGGACTTTACACTCAAAGGGTCGAACTAAGGTCCAACCTTATTTGCCGCGGTTAGTCGCGGCAAATAAGACGCATCGTGCGCCGACATTTGCATTGTTGTAGGCGCACCCCCTCTTCTTGTTCAGCAAAAAAAGCTGACCCTTCGAGCAGGATCTCCCATGCTTGGAACGTTTATCCAACAAACATTCAACGCGCTCACTATCGGTTCTCTTTATGCCCTCATCGCTCTCGGTTACACGATGGTTTATGGCGTATTGCGAATGATCAATTTTTCTCACGCAGAAATGTTTATGCTGGGAGCCTATGCTGCATTTTTTGGGCTAGTGCTTTTTGTGGGGCAGATTGGTGGCGCTGGCACTATCGCTTTGACGATAGTCTTCTTTTTGGCCATTATAACTGTTGGCCTTATTGGCGTAGGAATTGAAAAGGTAGCTTATAAACCGCTGCGAAACTCATCTCGCTTAGCGCCTATGCTTTCATCACTTGGTGTTTCGCTGACGCTTGTGACAGCAATTCAAATTCTTGCTGGTCCACAGCCCATAGGCTTTCCAAGCTTTTTCCCGTCAGTACGCTTCGAGATTTTCGGTGCGACGATCACAGCAATGCAGATCGGTATTTTGATCTCATCTTTCATACTCATGTATGGGTTGCATCTGATCGTGAATCGTAGCCGGATAGGCGTTATTGTACGTGCAGTTGCTGAAAATCGCGCGACTGCACGCTTGTTGGGCATCAACGTCAATCTCGCTATCTCTATGGTATTCTTTTTTGGCCCACTTTTGGGGGCCGCAGGTGGAATTCTGTACGCTAGCTATTACGGAATAATGTCACCATCAATGGGCGCGGTAATTGGTCTGAAGGCATTTACGGCAGCTATTTTGGGAGGGATTGGGTCTATACCCGGTGCGGTAATAGGAGCCTATATTCTAGCATTCATCGAAGTTGGGGGCGTGGCGCTACTGCCTATTATTACGGGTGGCACATTGGGTACCGAGTACCGTGATGTACTGTCGTTCGCAATCCTAATCCTAGTTCTGCTCGTCAAACCAGCAGGTATTCTTGGTGAGACGGTGTCCGAAGAAAGCATGGTCTATAAGAGGGAATTCTGATGTCGATCAATGCTGCTTCATTAACAAAAGAAAAGCCAAAAGGGCGTTTGACGGCATTCCTTGTGCTCGCTGTTGTTGTTGCCCTTGTGTTTATAACCCCATTTTTGCCGAACTATCATATCCGGGTGGTTAATGGCTTGCTGATCTATATCCTACTCGGGATTGGTCTCAATATCGTGATCGGCTATGCTGGTTTGCTTGATCTGGGTTTTGTCGCGTTCTATGCTGTTGGCGCCTATACCTATGCGTTGCTAGCGAGTCCCCAGTTCGATCTTCATTTACCCTTTTTCGCGATCTTATTCATCGCGGTTTTCCTGGGTGCTATGATGGGGATACTCTTGGGCATACCTGTTCTGAAGCTTCGAGGGGATTATCTAGCGATTGTCACTCTGGGTTTTGGTGAGATCATTCGTATTGTCGTCAATAATGTTGATTGGCTTACGGGTGGGCCGCAGGGTATTGCACGCCTAGATAAACTGTCGATCTTTGGGCTTGACGTCAGTAAGCCAGCTCAAATTTATTGGTTGTTGCTGGCGACCGTTATCATTGTCGCAATCGTTGTTTGGCGTTTAGAACAATCCATTCTCGGTAAGGCATGGTCAGCGGTGCGCGAGGATCAGGACGCTGCACGTGGTATTGGTATCAACACAACCAATGCTAAACTTGCGGCCTTTGCAACCTCAGCATCGATTGGTTCGATTGCTGGTGTCATTTTCGCAGCCTCGCAGAGGTTCGTCAGCCCGGAAAGTTTTACTCTGCAGGAATCCGTACTCATCGTTTTGATGATTGTGATCGGCGGCATTGGAAACATTCTCGGAATTGTTGCTGGTGCAACTATCTTGATCATTTTGCCCGAAATTTTACGCGAGTTTGCAGAATGGAGAATTTTGTTCCTCGGACTGTTGATGGTTACACTTATCATAATTCGGCCAGCCGGTATCGTACCACGCAGCTTTGGTCCGGATAAGCTATTCAAGAGGCTACTCGGAAAATGACGCTTGCCTTTAAAAATCTGCGCAAACAGTACGGTGAAGTTGTAGCAACAGATAATGTTACAACGCAGTTCGCACCAGGTGTGATCCACGGCATTATCGGCCCCAACGGTGCCGGCAAGTCGACTTTGATCAATATGACTGCCGGTTCGTACGAAGTTTCTTCTGGTTCGATTATTCTTGATGGGCGACATCTCGAGAACCTGAAGAAATATCAGATTGCCAATGCTGGCGTCGCGCGCACCTATCAGAATATCCGGCTATTCGATCAGATGACGGTACTGGAAAATCTGGAGGTCTGTTTTTATCCCGAGGATGTAAAGAATACCTGGAAAGAGGTTCTTTGGCCACCATTCAGCCGCACGGAACTGGCTAGGCGCCGAGCGACATGTATGGAAACTCTCGGGTTATTCAACCTACAGGGGTATGCGGATCTGGAAGCTGGTAGCTTGTCTTATGGACGACAGCGGATGCTGGAAATCGCGCGGGCTTTAGTTCGGAGCCCGCGGGTGCTGCTTCTCGACGAACCCGCGGATGGCTTAAATCATCACGAAACTGCAGAGTTGACACAACAACTAGCCGCGCTTCGGTCGCCTGATCGGATCATGATCGTCGTTGAGCACGACATGGATCTGGTTATGACGGTTTGCGATAATATCGTTGTGATGCATCACGGCAAATTGCTTTTTGAAGGAACACCTGAGCAGGTTCAGGCAAATCCTGACGTTCAACTCGCCTATCTGGGGACAGACAATGACATCGACGAAATCCGCACCGCTGCTGAAGATCGCCGGACTAAGCTCGGGTTACGGCCGCGTCGGCGTTCTTGAAAGCGTGAATTTGGAGGTTGATCCTCACGAGATCGTTGTTATTCTCGGGCCAAATGGCGCGGGTAAGACCACGTTGCTCAATTCGATCTCTGGTGTCGCGCAAACTACCGCTGGCTCGATCCAGTTCGATGGTAAAGACATCACAGGCGCCAAGCCTGAGCAAGTCGTTCGCATGGGTCTGACCCATTGCCCGGAGGGCCGCCAAATCTTCCAGCGCCTTACAGTGGAAGAGAATCTGATTGCCGCGCATGTGGGTCGGGTGGGAAAGAGCTTTGAAACGCTTCGTGAAGAAGTCTTTGAATTATTCCCAGTTCTCAAAGAACGACGCAATGGTATGGCAAGCCGGATGTCGGGTGGCCAGCAGCAGATGTTGGCCATTGGGCGTGCCCTAATGTCTGAACCCAAACTGTTAATGTTGGATGAGCCATCGTTGGGGCTTGCTCCAAAAATCATACATCAGATTTTTCGAATTATTCTTGATCTGTCGCAGGCGGGTATTTCCATTCTGCTCGTTGAGCAGAACGTCCAGTTAGCACTTGAGTGTGGTGATTACGCTTATCTTCTCAACACTGGTCGGGTTCGATTGCATGGTCCGGCACAAGAAATGATAGAGCATTCCGATTTAAGTGATCATTATCTGGGTGGGGTGTCGGAAGAAAACCTTCATGTTTGATGTAGATTGGAAAACACCCCATCTTTGGCGTAAGACGGCTTCAAGCCGGATTACAGCTTCAACATTGGTTGGAGAGCATCGCACAGACCTTCTTGTGGTCGGCGGTGGTTTTACTGGCATGGCAGCTGCCTTGGGTGCCCGCGATTGTGGTGCGAGTGTCATTTTGCTTGAGGGCAATGAAATTGGGTCGTCCGCTTCGGGACGAAACAATGGGTTGGTCATCTCTCATCATTCAAAAGCTTCGCCGAGTGAATTTGAAGCGATCTATGGTAAAAAAATAGGCGCAAAATTCAACCGGATGGTCGCAGAGTCAGCGAGTGTTGCATTTGGATTAATGCAAAGATTTAATATTGATGCGCATCAGGTCCAGAACGGATGGATTCAGCCAGCGCACAATCCGGCCACTTTAAAGCGCGCCCGGCAGTTTTATGACGAGTGGAAGTCCCTGGGCGCGGATGTCCAATGGTTAAGCCGCGAGGAAATCTCGTCAAGGATCGGCAGCCCGTATCTTGGGGGATGGATTGTCAATAACTCTGGCCACATCAATCCTTTTGCCATGACGGTTGGGTTGGCAAAGGGGCTTGAAGACCAAGGCGTTAGAATATTCGAGAATTCTAAAGCCCTATCCCTTGAGAAAAGCGGCAGCGGATGGAAGGTAACGACAGCCAAAAGTACGGTTTTTGCGTCAAAGGTAGTTTTGGCGACCAATGCCCTAACTGATAAACTATGGCCGGGACTGCAGCAGACGCTTATCCCGTTTAAAGTTTTTCAGGCGGCAACAGAACCTCTTTCAGACGAGCTTCGTTCGCAAATACTTGTTGGTAATCCGGCGGTATCAGACATGCGTAACGACCTGCGTTATTTTCATTATGATTGCGACAACCGTCTTGTTAGCGGTGGCACTCACAGTTTCTGGCACAATGAAGCCGAGCGCGGTCGCAACAAAGTTGCACAGCTATTGAAGGACGCATTCTCAGCGTTCACAATACCTCCCAAGATGTCTGAGTACTGGCATGGAACCTTTGCGGTGGTCCCTGATCGTACCCCCCGATTGTATAGACTGGCGCCTGGGGTGGCTTTTGGCGGCGTCTACTCAGGTCGGGGTGTAGCACTTTCGATGTCTTTGGGGCAGGCGGTAGGGCGTTGGGCAATAGAGCAAGATTTAGACGATGAGATGCCGCTACCCATCACAAATATGAAGCCCATTCCTTTTCATCCGGTTGCTACCCAAGTCGCAAATCGTATGCATGCTTGGAACCGTATTAGAGATGCGCGTGATAAGTAATTTGCCATAAAAGTGTAATGTGCAGAACGAATGCTAGGTTGAGATCGCATACCGATGTAACTGACCTGGAATCAAAAATAAAAGACCCGCCGGCAAATATACTCCGTTCACTCCAAAATGGAGTGACTCAGCTTTTGGCACGGGGCTTTCTTCCCGGGCAGGCAGGCGTGTGCGCTGTCAACAATACCATACGGGTCAGGCGATTAGTTCACGGGGATGAATAGCGCTCACGCAATTTCGTTCGCTCGCCATAAGGCGGGCTCATTTGCGACTGCAGTATATAATCTATGCCGCGTTAGGTCTCCTAGCTTGCGCACGCTCTAGAAAGGCTAATGTTCTTTCGAAGTCTACAATACCGGCCTGACTGCCCAGACCGGATGCATTGAGAGCAGAGGAAGCCTGGCCTAACTGGGTCATTTCTTCTGGGTTGAGTCCCTTGATAATTCCAGCCGCGAATCCCGCGTTGAAAGCATCGCCACAGCCACAGGTACAAACAACGTCGATGTTGAATGCTGGCATGTGGAACCGAGTGCCGTCTACATGGTGATAATACGCGCCGTTTTCGCCCATCGTCATCACAGTGCACTGAACACCGAGATCATTAAAATAGCATCCAATATCTTCTTTCATCTCGAGACCGGAGAGCGCTTGTGCCTCCTCGATTGAAGGAATGAAATAATCTGTGTAGGGCAGGAGGCCAGCGACATTTGCCATGTCTTTTTTGTTGGCCGCGAAAACATCCAAGGTCGTAATGCGACCACGACGCTTGGCCTCGGCCATCAAACTGAAGCTGCGCTCTCCATCCATCTTGTCCATCAAGCCAGTCCCGCCCATATGGACTACCTTTGCATCAAGAACCTTGTCATAATCTTCATCAGCAATCACGAAGGCACCGGTGGCGCCACGCATATGCAAAGCTGGGCGCTGTCCATCCGGTCGCGTGGTTACAATAGACGACGATGTGCCAACACCTTCGCAGAGCTGCATCATCGACGTATCAATGCCGAAGTGCGCCATGCGGCGAATAACCCAATCACCCATCAAGTCATCACCGACGCCGCCGACGGCAAGAACCTTCATCCCATACTTAGCAGCGACGACAGCAGCAGCACCGGCAGCGCCGGATACGGCCATTGTCAATTCGTCTATGAAGTAAGTGTTTCCACCAGGCGGTATCTCTGTGACAGGGCGTCCCAGGCAATCGAAAGTGTAGAAGCCGATCGAAGTATAGTCATAGGTCATTAGTTTCTCCTCCCGAAAATAAGCGCCTTGCGCCACGTATGCTGTAAATTTGCGTCAACAATCCCCGTTGTGGAAACCCAAGGGAAACCACATAACGTAATTGAATCGTTGAAACCTTCCTCCTTCCGGCCTTGTTAGCCGTCGAGCAGCCTCTCGCCCACCTGCTCGTCCGTCAGGATCACATGCGGGGAAAGCAATTTCATAGCTGCCTTAAATACTGCGAGTTTATGCCAACCACCTGATGCCAATACGATCTTGCGTGAAGTCCGTAGCGTCCGCGGGTCGACAGCGACAACCCGGCGGTTGACGTCATGATCCACGATCATGCCATCGGCATCGATAAACCGGCAGAGGATATCGCCAATAGCCCCGGCTTTTTGCAACGATACCATTTCCTCTTTATCAAGCAGGCCGTAGCTTACAAAGGTGGATGATGGCGATAAGTCTCCCACACTGACGATAGCTACATCCAGATTTTGAGAGCGACGGAACACTTCTCGGATACCTGGATGCGTAAGCAAAGCTTCGCGGGTCCGCACATCCGGCGCGAAGACCGGTGCCGCAATAAGATAGCTTTCCGCCGAAAGTCTATCCCCGAGACGCCAAGCGAACTCAGAAGGATTAAATGTGCTTACTTTCGTGAGCCCACCCAACAAAGATACGACGGAAACGCCTGCATGCTCTTGTTGTGGGACAGATTGGAGACAAGAACTAAGCGTTTTGCCCCATCCGAGCCCGATGGTCATGTTCTCATTCAAGAGGTCTGTAAGATACTCTCCAAGCACTGTTCCTATGATTTCCGGCACCATTTCGGGCTTCTGTGGCATCGGGACCACGATAGCGCGCTCGACTTTGAACTTTCGTTCCAGTTCACGTGCTATCTCTACACAACGGCTGTGTTTGGAAATAACGCGAATCTGAACGGTGCCGTCCAATCGGGCAGCTGCAAGCATTCGAAGTACCCGTGTTCGAGTCATCCCCAGCTCTCGGGCAACCTGATCCTGGGTTAGCCCTTCCTTGTAATAGAGCCAGGCCGCCCTGGTTCGTAGATCATCATTAAGATCAGACACTCGTTCCACACTCTCTCTTCGAAATTGTATCAGTCTGCCTATAAATGACGCCGTATTCAATTGCCACACATCTCAAATCAGCTGATGGTGCGCTAATTACGGCGGCGGAAGAGATCAACCAATACAGCAACGAGAACCGCACCGCCGACAATGACGCGTTGCCAAAACCCCGAAACGTTAAGAAGAACGGTTCCGTTGGCTAATACCGTCAGAAGCATAGCACCAAGCATAGTGCCTACGATTGATCCTTGACCACCACGAAGACTGGTGCCGCCAAGAATTGCTGCAGTGATTGCACCCATCAGCCAACCTTCGCCCACTGATGGCTGTCCGGCATCCATGCGGCTTGCAAATAGGATTCCCGCAAGTGCAGCAAACATTCCAGCGAGTCCAAAAACCATGAACTCAACATATTTTGCGCGAATACCAACAAGAATAGCCGCCTCCCTGTTGCCGCCAACGGCAAAGATATTGCGTCCAAATTTTGTTTGTGTGAGAAGCCAGATGAGCACGATACCAGATGCAATAAAAATAAGCACCGGTATCGGTATCGAGAATATTTCGCCCCTCCCAAAAACGCTGAATGCCTCACCAAGTGGGCGGATGGGATATCCTTTTGTGATGACCATGGTCAGGCCCGCGAATATCTCCCAGGTTGCAAGTGTCACGATAAACGGATTGAGGCGTAAGCCTGCGATGAAAAAGCCATTGATGAAACCAAGGCACATACCGAAAGCCATCGTGAGCGGAATCACCATGTAAGGATTAACTCCGAACATGGTCAGCAAGAGTGACCCAACAATTGCGGAGAGACCAGCCGCAGCCCCCACAGAGAGATCGATACCACCGACGAGCAGGACCAGTGTTTGCCCCAGTGCTACTAGACCAACGAATGCCGCCTGACGCGCCACAACCGACATGTTGTATGTCGAAAGAAAGTTATCCGTAGCAAAAGAGAGAGCTATCATCAGAACGATCAGCGCAACGAGGATTCCACTGGCTTCCCACTGCCAAAACCGCGCTATAAGGCCCGGTCGTTTTGTCCGGGAAGTTGTAGAGGTGAGGGTGATGTCGTTTGTCATAGGTTTTGACCTTACGGTGCCTAGCTCATTGCGAGTTGTAGAAGCGATTCCTGGGTTGCACTTGCGGCGGGAGGAATTCCTTTAACTTTTCCTTCGTGCATGACGACGATGCGATCAGAGACATCCAGCACTTCTTCAAGTTCTGAAGAAATGAAGACGATCGAAAGCCCTTCTTTGTCAGTAAATCTGCGCAGTTCGGCTTGGATTTCGAATTTCGCGGCGACGTCGATGCCACGTGTCGGCTCATCCATGATGAGCACACGCGCGTTTTGCATCAGCCATCGGCCGATGATCACCTTTTGCTGGTTGCCGCCGCTGAGGCTTGTAATCGGATCGGAAGGCGAAGAAAGTTTGATGCGCAGTCGTTCTATAAAGCCATCAACTTCTCTGAGCATGTCCGCAGTGCGCATGTGCAACATTCCATTAAACCGGTCGAGCGACGGCATGCACATGTTTTCTGTAATACTCAGCAGTGGAAATATTCCCTCTTGTTTTCTTTCCTCGGGCAAATAGACGAGGCCCTTTGCAATGCAATCGATCGGGGTGCGCCGCAAAAGCCGCTGACCGAAAAGCTCGACAGTGCCGCTATCAGCTTGCGTGAGACCAAAAATACACTTAGCAACCTCGGTCCGGCCAGCTCCGACGAGACCTGAGACGCCAAGGATTTCTCCCTTGTGAAGCTCGAAACTTACATTCTCAAATTCTCCGTAGCGTGTTAGGCCATCCACTTTGAGTACCACATCACGATTTTCGATACTCAGGTGAGGGGTTGGGTTCCCCCGCCCCACCAAGCGCCCCGCCATGTGGCGCACCATCTCATCTTTGGTTGTCGTCTTAGGGTCAAGCTCGCAGACGTAGGTGCCATCTCGCAGCACAGTAATCCTGTCGGAGAGTTCCAGTATTTCATCCAGACGATGAGAAATATAGAATACGGCGCCACCATCGGCACGAAAGCGACGTATATAGCTGAAAAGCTTCTCCGTTTCACGTGAGGTCAGTGCAGCGGTTGGCTCATCAAGGATCAGAATGCGGGCAGAGGTCGCTGCAGCCCGAGCAATCTGCACCAATTGCTGTTGTGCTTTACTTAGTTCGGAAACTTTGCTTTGGACGTCGATAGATTTGTCAATCTCCAGCAGGTGTCGAATGGCCTTCTCACGTGTCTTTTTCCAATTGATCGCTATTTTTGACATCGAATGGGCACCCAGCATGACGTTTTCTGCAACCGTCAAATTGGGTACGAGATTTATTTCCTGCGGCGCGATGCTGATGCCTGATTTTTGGGCGTCCAGGGGTTTGTTGAAAGAGACTTGTTCATGGCCTCGATAAAGCATCCCTGTTGATGGTCGAATTTTGCCACAGAAGATATTCATCAACGTGCTTTTTCCAGCGCCGTTTTCGCCGATGATCGCGTGAACTTCACCTGGCCTTATACCGATTGATACGCCTTTCAGCGCATGAACGACGCCATACGATTTGCAAATGTCCCGGGCTTCGAAGGTGAACTGTAACATAGTGGCGTCTCCAGAGCGGAGCGCAATAGATACGCTCCGCCATGTTGGTAATTACTTACAGTCTTCCTTGGTTATGAAGCGCGAGCCGGTGTCGTGGAACATCGGAATTGTGTGGTTTTCGTTTATTGCAACAAGGTACTTGACCGACCAATAACCCATATCCCATTGACGCTGTGCTTTGAGCGCAGTGATCGTGCCATCACAGACTGCATCAACAGATTCCGGTAAGTCATCCATGCCAACGATGGCTATCTTGCCAGCCAAACCTGCATTCTTCACGGCACGGGCCGCACCTATCGGATTGGACGCATTTGATCCAAAGATTCCAGCGATGTCCGGGTTCGCTTGCAGCGCATTCTCGGTTAAAGTAACTGCTTCTTCCAGAATATCGTTGTCTGGCTGCTCAAACACGATCTTCATCTCTGGGTAGCTCTCAAGCGCCTTCTTAAAGCCTTGTATACGTTCAACATGATCCGACGCAGTAAGGCTGCCAGCGAGAATGCCTATCTTTCCTTTACCGTTTAAGTGTTTGGCGAGAAACTCACCAAGATCTGCGCCATCTTGATAACTGCTTTTGGGGCCGATGAAAGGAAACTTGTCATCGCAGAACGAGTTGAAGGTCGTTACATTGACGCCTGCCTCCTTGGCCTCAGTCAGAAGCTGCACGTTGGTTGCTCTATCAAGGCAAGCGACCGCGAGGCCGTCTGGCTTACGACCGATGTTCGTCTCGATCCGCTGGTTTTGATCCGCGACGTCCGCCTGTGGTGGCTGATCCCAGATAACATTGATTTTGATACCGGACTTGGCGAATTCTTCTGCCGCAAATTTGCTACCTTCCGCGACGACGTCATACCAGGGATGAATTACCTTGGGGATGAAGACGAAAGTCAGCTCTTTGCCGATTGGTTTAATGAGTTCTTGTTGGCTTTGTGCATAAGCACTAGCTCCTGCGATGGTGGACATCACAGCTGTGCTTATAAATAGTTTAGACAGTTTCATTTCTACCTCCCAGTTGAAACGCTTCGCCGCCAGTGCTGCGGTAAAATTCCTTAGTATCAGGGGATGATGTCGCGGTTGAACCTGCGCTATCAGTTCCTCCCTTTATGAGCCTCGATCAATTTCTCCGCGATATGATGCGCGGCACCCCACCCATTTTGATCCTATATTTTGTAACATTTATATCTGTACATGTTTAAATGTTCACTGAGAAAAGTTTTTGTCAACTGGTTAAAATTCGAATTGTAGGGTTATGGATATAAAATATTGATTTACCGTAATAAATTAATTCATCGAAAGATAAATGATTATTCGAGGCAGCACGGGATAGCGGGAAAATTTCAAGACAAGTTGGCGAAAACGGTATTTTTTCTTGCATATTTATCTTTTGCATTTAACAAATGTGCGAAAGGGAGAGTCCTATGAAAGCAGGTCTACTTAAAGAGCCGAATAATTTGCTCTTTGAAGCCGTTGCCGACCCAAAGCTATCGGCTGGTGATGTTTTAATTCGTGTTAAAGCGGCGACTGTTTGCGGTACCGATATACGCATCTTCCGTGGACGGAAAACTGTTGGCGTTCGTTACCCGTCGATCCTCGGACATGAATTTTCTGGAGAGGTTGTCGACAATGGCGGTCACAGCCAGTTTGCGTGTGGTGATGCAGTCGCCGTTTGTCCAGCCATTCCTTGTGGCTATTGCGACTACTGTAAGCGTGGTTACGAGAACATCTGCCAAAACCTGACTGCAATTGGATATGAAATTGACGGAGCTTTCGCAGAATATATACGAATCCCAGCGAAGGCTGTTGAATCACGCAACGTGTTTAAGATTCCCACTACTCTAAGCTGGGAAAAGGCAGCGCTTGTCGAGCCATTATCCTGCGTCCTCAATGGCCAGGAGAAGATAGGTATCGAAGTTGGAGACAGTGTTGTTATCCTTGGGTCGGGTCCGATCGGTTTGCTTCACACCAAACTTGCGCGTCATTCTGGTGCCTCCAAGATCATCGTAAGCGAGCCAAGCCCGACCCGCAGGCATGCTGCGATTGCGGCGGGAGCGGATGTCGTAGTTGACCCCGTCAATGAGGATTTGAATGCAATCGTACGTCAGCACACAAAAGGGATTGGGGCAGATAAGCTTATCGTCGCGATAGGAGTGACAAAACTTGCCAACGATGCACTCTCTCTTGTTCGCCACCGCGGAAAAATCAGCTTGTTCGCCGGGTTCTCATCCATGGATATGGCAACCATGGACGTGAACCTCATTCATTATAATGAGCTTATCGTTACCGGTTCGTTCGGGCTAAATCGGCTACAGTTCGAAAAGTCGCTCGATATGATTACGACTGGTCAAATCGAAGTCGAGTCGATGCTAACACACCGGTTTGAACTAAAGGATATAGGAGCAGCTCTGGAAACTGCAGAACAGGGTAGTGCCGTAAAGGTCGCTATAATCAACTCATGACCCTTGTTGCTTCTCGTCTAGATACCATAAAATCACACTATCCTGTGCTTATAATAGGGGGCGGAATCAATGGGTGCGGTGTTTTTCGTGACCTCACTGCCCAAGGCATTGATTGTTTACTGGTCGATAAGGGCGACTTTTGTTCTGGTGCAAGTGCAGCGCCCTCGCGCCTCATCCACGGTGGTATCAAGTATCTTGAGACTGGCGAATTTCGTCTCGTTCGACAGTCGACCATAGAACGCAATCTGTTGCTGAAAAACGCACCGCATTTCGTCAAACCCCTGGAGACCGTGCTACCGATTTATTCCTGGTTCGGGGGGATTATTCCTTCAATCAAGCGATTTTGTGGCTTGAAAGCAATACTAAATGACCGTGGAGCGATTATTACCGAGATCGGGCTGAGTCTTTATGATCTGTTCGGACGGCATTTTCGCACAATGCCCAAACACCGTATGCTTCTTCGGCGATCTATCGCATCTGCCATGCCTGAGTTAACGACAAAAGCCGTTGCCACTGGCATCTATTACGAAGGTCGGATCACGCATGCCGAGCGATTGGGGCTTGAGCTGCTCCTCGATGGTATGGAAGCCAATTTGGCCTCCATAGCACTCAACTATGTTTCTGTGTCGGGAGCGTGCGGCAGTGGTATAACCTTGACGGATGAGCTTACAGGCCGAAACCTAGCTGTGAAAGCGGATGTTGTAATTAATGCCGGAGGAGCCTGGATTGATGCAGTTAACGAAAATCTTGGGATAAAATCGCAATATATGGGGGGGAACAAGGGCTCTCACCTGATAGTGCGCAATGCGAGACTTCATGATGCGTTGGGAGGTCGAATGATTTATTTCGGCTCAGCGGACGGACGCGTGAATCTAATCTACCCATTTATGGGTAATGTTCTTGTCGGATCAACCGACATCCCCGTTGAGGATCCAGATTGTGCAGTGTGCGACGACATAGAGCGCCAGTACCTTTTAAATGTGACACGAGACGTCTTCCCAGATATTGAAATGCGGTCTGATGAAATAATCATGACGTATTGCGGGGTTCGTCCGCTTCCGCGCAGTGAAGGCATAGCAGCCGGGGAGATTAGCCGTGATCATTCGATAAAAAGGAATCTGATCCCGAAAACTGAAACATCCGTACTTTCACTTATTGGTGGCAAATGGACGACTTATCGGGGCTTTTCCGAAGAGGCCGTGGATCTTGTGCTTTCTATACTCGGTAGAGTTCGGTCATGTTCAACAAGAGATCTGTCAATCGGTGGTGGGAAAGACTTTCCGACGAGCGCTCCAGTCTTATCCCGCTTTATCGAAGATCTCTCAAGAGTTACCGGCATAAGACAAGTGGCAGCAGCTCTCTTTGATCGTTACGGCACCCGAGCAAGGTTGATTGCAAGTGATAAAAGCAAGGTGGGTCTGGCGTCACTTCCAGCATATAGTAGGTCCGAGCTTGCTTGGATTTGCAGCAATGAACATGTTAGCCGGTTGACTGACCTGTTATTCCGTCGCACAGATATAGCGCTGTCAGGTCGTCTTTCAGGCGCCGTTATCACAGAGGCCGCCAAGATTGCTTCGGATGCACTGGGCTGGAACGCCGAGCGTCAGAAAAATGAAATAGAGGCAAGCTCGAAAGCTTGTCAATCTCATGGAATTGCTATCTAAGATCACTGTATCTTATTTGCAGACCGTTCTATATGTAGTACGAGCTAGGCATTTTTTGCAGGTTGTAATTAAAATTAGAAAACTACCCGGCTATAGCTCTCGTGGTAGCAGTTTGAATTATGTCCTTTATGTAAAGTTAGAATGTTTGGAAAAATTGGCACCGTCACATTGTTTGAAGTGGTTGTGAGCTGAAATGGCCAAGTTGTTGTCATGTAAGCTGATGCGCGACGGCGTTCCATTCAGTGATCGCGTTTTGCGATGCGCTCGGATCAGTTCTTCTGAATGGTTTGAACTTGCTCGAACAAAATGGTTTCGGGTGTATCAAAGCATGCAGTAAAAGGCCTACAGTATAGACGAAGACATGACACTTCTTGCCTTTTTCGGAGCCTTTGACGCATTGGCTGTCGATGACCGCTGCCGTTGGGCCGGTTTCACGGCTCATTGCTTCCCTACATTTCGGGTAGAGTAACTCGTGGACGCAATTGAGGGTGTGAGGTCAGGCTGAAGCGCGACTTTTCGGTTTGAGTTTACTCAAAACGATGTTTGTTTGCGATGAGTTTTTGTCGGAAGACTTCTGCGGGCGTTTTGTACCCTAAACATTTGCGCGGCGTATTGTTGAGGCGATGACAAATGAATGCGAGGTCTCTATCACTGAGGGTGGACTTGCCCTGATTTAGTGGAGGGGTTCTTTCACTAATTTACGTTTTATCATCTCGAACTGGACCGGTGATTTATACCCGCGTGCAGAATGTCTGCGCACAGGATTATAGAAGCGGTGAATGTAT
>Ga0308165_1001018_pt1 | contig 42725 bp, 29 predicted proteins | sample PhyWR2_FD_201032 | JGI IMG/M metagenome (GOLD analysis project Ga0308165, IMG submission 201032) | Phyllosphere microbial communities from UC Gill Tract Community Farm, Albany, California, United States - DLSLW.R2 | ecosystem: Host-associated > Plants > Phyllosphere > Unclassified | place: USA...
TTTATAAGGTGCCACCAGGTGAAATTCGGGAATATCTACCTCAAATTCAGCTTCGTCCATCAGGCGCTTCATTAAATAGGCGCCCCTCATTGTGCCCATATCGGTTTTAAGGTTGCAGCCCGAAACATATACATGCGCATCTCCCGGTTCAATAATCGGCTGAACACCTACTACACCTTCGCCCTCAACTTCTCTTCGGCTGCTATTGGAATCGAAAATAAACCATTGGCGACGCATAAGCTGTACAGCATAATCAGACAGATTGGCAATTTCCACGCGATAGGCAAACATGAAATGTTCATTCGCCGGATTTGAATATTCTGGCTGGTATACCGTTTCTACCGAAACTTTAACCCCGTCTGTAATAGCTGTTACCATGATGATTTACTAAGATAAAAAAAACGATTCAAAAATCAAGCCATTACTGTGGTTGCATCATAGTTGGCAAATTTTTCTGCCACTTCTGCTAAAATGCTGTAAATGTTGTTGATATCTGGCTCGGCAACTAAACGCATGCGGTACGGCTTAAAATCTGGCAACCCCTTAAAATAATTTGCATAATGTCTGCGCATCTCGAAGATTCCCGTTTTGGGTCCTTTCCATTCGAGCGATTTCTCGAGGTGGGTTCTGCAAACGTTTATCCTTTCTTCAATCGTGGGCCCGGGCAAATGTTCGCCAGTTTTAAAAAAGTGCTTTACCTCGCGAAAGATCCACGGGTAACCAATTGCCGCCCTTCCAATCATAATGCCATCCACCTCATATTCCATTCGCCAGTTTGCAGCTTTTTCTGGACTATCAACATCTCCATTTCCAAAAATCGGGATCTGAATGCGTGGATTACGTTTAATTTCGCGAATTAAAGTCCAGTCTGCCTCACCTTTATACAATTGTGCCCTTGTTCTACCGTGGATGGTTAAGGCCTGTATGCCAACATCTTGAAGGCGCTCGGCCACTTCGTAAACATTTTTGGTATTATCGTCCCATCCCAAGCGGGTTTTAACGGTAACAGGCAAATGCGATGCCTTTACAACGGCTTCCGTCATTTTAACCATTTTATCAATATCTCTGAGTAAACTCGATCCGGCGCCTTTGCAAACTACATTCTTAACCGGACAGCCATAGTTGATATCGACCAGATCCGGTCCCGCAGCCGCAGCGATTTCAGCGGCCTCACGCATGTGATCAATATCGCCACCAAAAATCTGAATCCCAATAGGTCTTTCATACTCGAAAATGTCGAGCTTTTGCCTGCTTTTTGCCGCATCGCGAATCAATCCCTCCGACGAGATAAACTCGGTATACATTAAGTCGGCTCCGTTTTGTTTACAGACAAATCGAAACGGCGGATCGCTAACATCTTCCATCGGCGCAAGCAATAACGGGAACTCGCCTAAATCTATATTTCCTATCTTTACAGACATTCTCTATCTTCAACAATTAATAAAAACATACAAAGGTACAAATAATGAATTTTGTAAAACCTAATAAGGAGGAAATCAATCCGTTCTTACAATTACTTTTACTTTTATTTTACGCACTGATTGGGGGACTGGTTTTCGGTCTGATCGCCGTTGTTATCGATACCATGATATACGGAATGAGCTTTTTTAGCAATTTTTCGTTAATGATGGCGGGCGATCCAAAGTATATCGACGGGCTAAAAATCATCCAGATTTTTAGTTCAGTAGGCACATTTATCGTCCCACCGCTTGCACTTGCATTAACCGAAGGACAGCCAATTACACGCTTTTACGGCTTTAAAAACCCTAAACCTTTGTTGGCGGGCCTGGTGTTTTTGATTATGGTGGCCAGTATGCCATTTATGGAATGGACGGTGGTTATTAATCAAAAACTGGTGCTTCCCGATTTTTTGAAGGGTTTGGAGCAGTGGATGAAGGAAAAAGAAGATGAGGCCATGAAACTCACCATTCAACTGCTTACGGTGAGAAACAATTTCGACTTCGTTGTAAACCTGATTATGATTGCGGTTTTGCCGGCCATTGGCGAAGAATTAATGTTTCGCGGAGGCGTTCAAAGATCGATAAATAAGGCATTCAACAGCCCGCATTTGGCCATTTGGCTTACGGCGATTATTTTTAGCGCCATCCATGTTCAGTTTTACGGCTTTATTCCCCGCATGCTTTTAGGCGCTGGTTTCGGCTATCTTTACTACTTTAGTGGAAGCATTTGGTACGCCATATTGGCTCACTTTTTAAATAATGCGTATGCGGTGTGTGCGGCTTTTTACATGCAAAAACATAACATGCCGCTGGATAAGGCCGACGAGCCACTTGGTTTTACATGGTACGGCTATTTAATTAGTGCAATAATTACCATAGCTTTGTTTAAATTTTTTAAAGACAGCGCAACAAGTGAACGAAAATTGGATTAAAGTATACACCTCGAGCGACGTATTTGCGGCAGAGGTTTTAAAACAAGGGTTGGAAGAGGCGGGAATTCCGGCCGTAACCATTAACAAGCAAATTTCTGCCTACAACATTGGTGAGGTGGTTGTGATGGTAAATAAATCTGATTTTGATAAAGCCATCGAATATATCGTTCACAACGAAATTGAATAGGAGTTGATCTTAACCTGCCTGAACCAAACCCTCAAATGAAAACCAGAGCCATAACCGCTTTCTTTTTTACGATTATAATGTTGGGCTCCATTTTAGAGAGTTACCTATTTTCGGCTTTTTACCTTGTTTTGAGCGTGCTTTCGCTGTTCGAATTTTACAAACTGATCAAAAACTCCGGAATCCGTCCACACAGAAATATCGGATTAACAGCCGGTGCTTTGATTTTTTTAATGTCGGCCGGGTTACATTACCTCGAGTACGATGTTAAATACCTGTTGCTTTGTATTCCGTTGATTTTTTCGGTGTTTATTGCCGAGCTTTATAAAAAGAACAAAATCCCCTTCGCAAATATTTCTTACACCTTTGTAGGCTTTGCGTACGTAACTATTCCGTTTTGTTTTTTTCATGCGCTCGGTTTTTTGAGCGACTGGAACGAGTATAACTTTCATTACCCGCTCGCTTTTTTACTTATGTTATGGGGCAATGACACGGGAGCCTATTTGTTCGGCGTAAAATATGGCAAGCGCAAATTGTTTGAGCGCCATTCGCCCAAAAAAAGTTGGGAAGGCTTTTTCGGAGGGATGTTTACAAGCTTACTTGTCGGGGTTATTCTATCTTTTATATTTACTGAAAGTTCACTTTGGGTGTGGGCCGGAATGGCGGTGCTAATAGCTAGTTTTGGCACCTTGGGCGATTTGATAGAATCGATGCTGAAACGCAGTTTGGATACAAAAGACAGCGGCGGCTTATTACCCGGTCACGGAGGCTTGCTCGATCGCTTTGACGGCCTGCTACTGGCTGCACCGGTAGTGTATGCTTATTTGTATCTCATTCTGTATTAAGCGGTTGCTCAATGTCATTTAGGTAAGGAAAAAACAAAAAACATTGTCACCCTGAGCGGAGTCGAAGGGCGATGTTTATTTGTTTTTTCCTACAGAAAAGGTCTTCGATTGAGTTTATCTTGAGCGAAGTCGAAAGGCTCAGATCCGATAGCTATCGGATGACATCCGTCGTGTTAACTAAACGACATTAAGCGGTTGCTTCAACTAAATAATAACTTCTTTCTACCTCAACACCTGTATTGTCTGCAATTCGTTCGCTTTTAGCAATGGTTTTTACGTTTTTAAATCCTGCAACAGCTATCAGATGCATCACTTCTTCCAAATTGTATAATGTAAAACCATACCTGGTAAAAGGCAGCTTCTCCATAAAACCTTTATCAGCAAATGCGATTACCAATAACCCATTTGAGCGCATAATTCTTTTTATTTCGGTCAAGTAGCCCATCGGGTCGTTCCAAAAGTAGATCGTGTTTACGGTAAAAACCTTATCAAATTTTTCATCCGCAAATGGAAGGGTAGTTCCGTCGGTTAATTGAAAGTGAAGCCTGCCATTTGCTAAAGCGTGTTCATTTACCTTTTTAGCCTCGTTGATGATCGTTGGAGAAATATCGGCGCCATAGTACGCTATGTTTTCATTTTTTTCGAGTAAATAATTGATGTGCCTACCGTTTCCATGGCCAATTTCTAACACCACCTCATTTTTTCCAATGTTCAGCGCATCAATTGCGACATGAGTCATTCCGGCATTGCTGGCATGCATCATTTCACCAATCTTAATGCGATGTTCGCCACTGGGGCAAGCGAGCTGCTCGGCAATACGCTTAAAATCTGTTTCCGTAGGCTTGCTTTTCATAGTGTACCTGATTGATGCGTTGGCTGATCAATCAAGTTAAACAAAATTATTTAATTACCTGAACAGGCTTTTTGTTTTCGTCGATGGCTACAAATGTGAATTCGCCATGCACAGCAAGTTCTCTCCCTTCGGCATACATCTGTTCGATGTAAATCTCTACACTTACCTTAAGGCTTGTGTTGCCAATGTGAATTACCTTTCCAATCAATTCTACAATTGTTCCGGCTGGTATTGGCTTTTTAAAATCGATCCTGTCGCTACTAACAGTTACCATAATTTGGCGGCTAAACCGTGTTGCCGTTATAAAAGCTGCTTCATCCATTAAATGCATGGCAGTACCGCCAAATAGCGTATCGTAGTGGTTGGTGGTATTTGGAAACACCGCCTTAAAAATACTCGTTTTTGAGTTTTCGATTCTTTCTTCTAAGGTCATGATTTATTTTTTGCAAATGTAGCCACGGAAACATAGATTTAAAGGGAACCTTCGGATTTCTTCAACTCCAAAGCAAATTCCGTTGCCTGTGTCTCCGTGGCGGGGCAATGTTACCCAATATGGGATTCGGTCATCAATACTTCATCATTTTTACGCATCTCTTTGGCGGCCTCTACCATTTCAATTAATGCTTTTTTGGTTTCATCCCAGCCCCTCGTTTTCAACCCGCAATCGGGATTAACCCATAATTGTTCTGGCGGAATTACCGCTTTCGCCTTATTAAGCAGCGAAAACATTTCCTCGCGTTTTGGCACCCGCGGCGAATGAATATCGTAAACGCCTGGCCCAATCTCGTTCGGATATTTAAAATCGGCAAAGGCATCAAGCAATTCCATTTGCGATCGGGATGTTTCTATCGTAATTACATCAGCATCCATATCGGCTATATTTTCAATAATGTCGTTAAATTCCGAATAGCACATGTGCGTGTGAATCTGCGTTTCATCTTTAACACCGCTTGCAGAAATGCGAAAGGCCTCAACCGCCCAGTTCAGGTACGTTTGCCATTCCGCTTTCCGCAGCGGCAGGCCCTCCCTTATGGCAGGTTCATCAATTTGAATAATCTTAATTCCGGCATTTTCCAAATCGCAAACCTCATCGCGAATGGCCAGGGCAATTTGGGTACAGGTTTCAGATCGGGGCTGATCGTTACGAACAAAAGACCATTGTAAAATGGTTACCGGGCCTGTAAGCATGCCTTTCATGTGTTTGTTGGTGAGCGACTGTGCATACCTCGTCCATTTAACGGTCATTGGCTTCCGACGGGAAACATCGCCATAAATAATCGGTGGCTTTACGCATCGGGAGCCGTAACTCTGCACCCATCCATTTTTAGAAAACGCAAAACCATCAAGCTGTTCGCCAAAGTACTCAACCATGTCATTGCGTTCAAATTCGCCATGAACCAACACGTCGAGCCCGATTTCTTCCTGCCATTTCACCGCTCTGGCCGTTTCGTCGGCAATAAGCCTGGTGTATTCTTCTCCGTTAATGCTCCCTTTCTTATACCTGGCCCTCCAGCTTCTTACTTCTGCTGTTTGTGGAAACGAGCCGATGGTAGTTGTTGGGAACCTTGGGAGGTTTAACGCCTGTTGTGCCACCTTTCGCGATGGAAAAGGGTTCAATCGTTGTGCGTCTTTAGCGCTCAGATTGGTCAACCGGGTCTTCACTTCCGGATTATGAATCAATGTTGATGTATGCCGCTTGTTAATTGCAATTTTGTTTTTTGTGAGCCTTTGCTGGGTAGATGCAGGGTCTTCTTTAGTAATCAATTTTTTTAGTGTGGCAACTTCATCAATTTTTTGTTTCGCGTAAGCCATCCATTGTTTAACAGTTGTAGTTAAATGTTCCTCATCAGTTTCATTATCCAAATCGACCGGGCAGTGAATCAGCGAACAAGAAGGCGCAATCCAAACGCGGTTGGAACCAATTTTATTTACCGCGATAGCAATCTTTTCCAAAGATTGCTCAAAATCGTTTTTCCAGATGTTTCGTCCGTCAACCAGGCCCAACGATAAAATAGTCTTATCATCGATACCCGACAAAAGTGCAACTAACTGTTTCTCATCCCGAACCAAATCAACGTGGAGGACGTTTACCGGCAGTGCGTTTACCAGACTTAAATTTTGTGTAACACCCTCAAAATAGGTAGCCAACATGATCTTTAAATGAGGAAATGTTTTTCTGATCTCGCGATAGGCGTATTCGTAGGCCGCTTTTTCTTTTGGGTTTAAATTGAGGGTTAAAAAGGGCTCATCGAACTGAACGTATTCAACATCAAGCGCCACAAGTCTGCTTAAAATATCAGTATAAACGGGGAGCAACTCTTTAATCAAATCGATTCTGTCGAACCCGCTTTCTTTCTCTTTGCCCAAAAGCAAGTAACTCACGGGCCCTATTAATACCGGTTTGGTTAAAACGCCCTGTTGCTTGGCTTCGTAAAATTCGTCGATAATTTTCGTTGAGAACAGTTTAAACGTTTGGTCTTTATAAAACTCGGGCACAATGTAATGGTAGTTGGTATCAAACCACTTGGTCATTTCCATTGCAACAACATCCAGGCCGTCTTTTTGGTAGCCTCTTGCCATAGCGAAGTACAGATCGAGCTCCGAATTTCCCTTTTTTAGCATCACTTCATTGTACCGTTTAGGGATGGCACCAAATGCCATTGAATGATCTAACACATGGTCGTAAAAAGAGAAATCGTTCGATGGGATCAGGTCAATACCCGCCTCTTTTTGCGTTTTCCAATTTTCCTGCCGGATGTTTTTGCCGACCTGAAGTACATTTCGGTACCCCGTTTTTTCTGCCCAATAGGTTTCGCAGATTTTTTTCAATTCGCGTTGGCTACCTATTCGCGGATAGCCCAAATTTTGCGTTTTCATCTCTTTTAAAGATTAAGTAAATAAATCGTTTAAAAGCCCTCAGCAATATTTACATGATTTTCTGAATAAAATAAAAGGGTAGGTTAAGGCACAAAATTGCTCTGCCAAAGCAAAAGCTTTAAGAAAAAATTTAATAAAATGTTTAATTCTATTGTACCTATCAGACCTGACCAATTACTTCCTTACGCGAAAAGCACCGTCAATTCGATACGTGGCAGGTCTCCTGACTTACGCCCCGTTTTATCGCCTTCCCATACTTAATGTACAGTGGCCTATTGATAAAACAGTTGTTCGAAAGAACAGCGTTTACAGTTGCGCGACAGCTCGTGATTTGCACACGATTCCCTTTTAATTTTGGCACTACACCAAAAACCGATATCGGTTGATGAAAAATAAAGTTAAGAACTTACATCGAAGCAAATGTATGCAATACCTTTTAAAATGTTGGATATTTTAAACCAGATGACACAAAACGCAACAATATTTTGATTTATTAGGTTGTAACAAATTAACAGCATGCCTTTTTTCGAAAGTATTGTATGTTATATTTGGTTATTCCAACAAACTTTCTTTTATGATTAAAAATTACTGTAAAAAACTGTGTTTTATTTTGCTTTTGGCTGGGCATAGTGTCGTTTTCGCCCAAAATGTACCCTCACCGAAGTCGCATTTTGGCTTCGACATTGGCGATAACTATCAGCTGGCGAATTATACACAAACCGAAGCATACTTTAAAAAACTGGCGGAAACTTCCGACCGGGTGAAACTGGTTGACATTGGCAAAACTGAATTCGGAAAAAGCCAGTACATGCTGATTGTATCATCTCCTGCCAATCTTCAAAAACTAGATCGGTACAAGGAAATTTCGCAACAGCTGGCGCATGCCGAGATTACGCCTGTACAAGCTAAAGCATTGGCTGAAGAAGGAAAAGCTGTAGTGTGGATTGATGGGGGCCTGCACGCCACAGAGGTTGTAGGTGCACATCAGCTCATTCAAACTGCTTACGAGTTCGCCTCTAAAACCGATCCGGAAACGTTAAAGATCCTAGATAACGTGATTATCCTTTTTACGCATGCCAACCCCGACGGACAGGAACTGGTGAGCGACTGGTATATGCGTGAAAAGGATGAAAAGAAACGAACAACATCGGGCCTCCCGGTTTTATACGAAAAGTATGCCGGCCATGATAACAACCGCGATTTTTTTATGTTAAACCTTAAAGAAACGCAGAACATCGGCCGCCAACTGTTTGTAGAGTGGCTTCCGCAAATTATGTACAACCACCATCAATCGGGCCCGGCGGGTACGGTGGTTGCCGGTCCGCCTTACCGCGATCCGTTCAATTATGTGTTCGACCCTACGCTGCTAACGAGTTTAGATGCGGTAGGAGCAGCGATGCATACGAGAATGAATGTAGAAGGCAAACCGGGTTATACGCAGCGGGGAGGTTCGGTTTTTTCTACGTGGTACAATGGCGGATTGCGAACAACAACTTATTTTCATAACATGATCGGCCTTTTAACCGAGATTATCGGTAACCCTACGCCATCGGAAGTGCCATTAGTGCCCTCACGTTTACTGCCCAACAGTGATTCGCCAAACCCTGTAACGCCGCGAAAATGGTATTTTAAAAACTCAATAGATTATTCTGTTTCGCTAAACTATGCCGTGCTCAATTATGCGCAACGCCATCGCGATGAACTGCTGTTCAACATTTATCAAATGGGCAAAAACTCCATCGAAAGGGGCAGCACAAACACCTGGTCATTTTCTCCAAAAAAGATCGAAGCGATAAGCAATGCGCTCAAAAGCGAAAAAGGAGAAAGCAGTAAGGCATCTTCAAGTTCATCGAAACAAGCTTTTGATACGGTGATGAAAGCGCCTTCAAACCGAGACGCGAGAGGGTACATCTTACCCGCCAATCAACCCGATTTCAACACGGCCATTAAGTTTTTAAATGCCTTGATTAGAACGGGCGTTGTTGTTCAAAAAGCTACGTCCCCATTTTCTGTTGCGGGCAAAAGTTACCCTGCGGGGAGTTATATTGTTAAAACAGATCAGGCATTTCGTCCGCATGTACTCGACATGTTTGAGCCGCAAGATCATCCAAACGATTTTAAATATGAGGGTGGCGCACCTATTCCGCCTTACGACGCCGCAGGTTGGACATTGGCCTATTTAATGGATGTAAAGTTCGATCGGGTTCTTGACGATTTCTCGGGGCCGTTTGAGAAAAACCCGTATGGCAAATTGTTAACGGCTGACAATAAAATGGTTTCTGGCTCCGCTTATGTTTTAAGTGCTGCACAAAACGATTCGTACACGGCCGTAAACGATTTGCTTAAGAACAAAATAGAGGTTTACCGTTCAGCAGAAAATGGCGATTTCTATGTAACGTCTGCGGCAAAATCAGTGTTGCAGAAAGCCAATATTGCGCTAAAGCCAGCAACATTGCCAGCCAATAAGGTGAAGGTTGCTGCTGGCAGAATTGCCCTTTGGGATACTTATGGCGGCTCAATGGCTTCTGGCTGGGTACGCTGGATTATGGAGCAGTATCATTACAAGGCTACGGTAATTTACCCACAAGATATCGACGCGGGCAACCTAAAGTCGAAATACGATGTGATTATTCTGGTTGGCGGAGCAGTTCCGTCGGCTCAAGGCGCACCAAGCGGCCGATCGTTTGGTCCAAAAGCAGACGACGTTCCGGCGGAATACAGAAATCGTTTGGGTAGAATTAGTGTCGACAAATCGGTTCCGCAGCTCAATAAATTTTTGCAAGAAGGGGGCAAAGTGGTCACCATTGGCAGCAGCACCAATTTAGCCTATCACTTAAAACTTCCGGTACGCAATGCGATGGTTGAAATCATCAATGGCGAAGAAAAACGTTTGCCAGCGGAAAAATTTTATGTGCCGGGCAGTGTTTTAAATGTTGCTGTAGATACCAAATTACCTGCCGCCTGGGGAATGGAGAAACAAGCCGATATTTATTTCGATAATAGCCCGGTATTTAAGCTTACCGGCGACGCTATTTCCTCGGGAAAGATTAAACCATTGATGTGGTTCGAATCGGCAACGCCGTTGCGAAGTGGCTGGGCCTGGGGGCAAGCTTACTTACAAGATGGAGTAACGGCATTCGAAGCAAATGTTGGTAAAGGAAAATTACTCGCCTTTGGCCCTGAAATTGCCTTTAGGGCACAAACTCATGGCACTTTTAAGCTGATATTTAATCAGTTGTATAAATAAATTATTAACGAAAAAAGCCACCAAACGGTGGCTTTTAAATTTTCTGTCAAAATAAATCCAATAGCTGTCGGACTCTCATTGCTTTTTAAAACCTCTCCCTATCAACGTTTGGGTTAAAAGCAATGCCTTTGCTTTCCCTCTCCTCGAGGAGAAGGGTGTACAAACCGAGCAAAAGCCCCGCCGTAAAAAGGGAAAGGTTTAAGGCGCCAAATAAAATCCGATAGCTGTCGGATTTGCGCATCGGGGTTTTGCTTTTTGAAACAGCCCCTTTTTTTGTTAATTACCTTTTTAATAGGTTACTTTTTAGAGAATACTTTCAATTCATTGCTGTTCACATAATAGATGTTATCAGTAACAAAATCGATTTCATAAATCGGCTTCGTATTATCAATTGTAATTTTATCTACTTCTTCTCCGTTGGCTTTATTTACTTTAACCAGGTAATTGGTTTCTTCGGCTTCGCCACGAGCGAAAATAAAAGCGAAATCATTGTTTTGTTTCATGGCTTTAAATCTCGAATCGACACGGCTTAAAACCGTAGCTTCGATTGCACCAGATATAGAAGCGTTTACCGCAGCTTTTGCCTTTAATTTTTGTCTTGATGATTCATCCAGTAAATACCCTCGGTCAACCATATTTCCATTGGCATCTCTCGTAGCATATTTTACTTCGGAAAGGGTTTCCTGTATACCGCCTCTTAGGCCAAGGTAGCTCATGCCTATAATACTTCCGGTTTTCAACAATCTACGTGCAGCCGCCCCGGGTTCTTTATACGTGCGCTGAAACTTAACGGTACCATCCTTGTTTACGCCGATAACCTCATTTTCGCCACTTAACGAAACGCCCCAATCAAATAAGCCCAATGTAGAAAGCGCCTTATCGTTTTTAACCTTAATTTTAGCAAAGGCTTCGGGTTTATCGCTTGCAGTAGGATCGAACTTGTAGATTTTTTCGTCGTTAAATACCAGGAACGATTTACTGTTCTCATCGTAAGCGTACAACAAAGGCAATTTAGGATCGAACTTGATATTTCCCTTCCAAATTTTCTTCCCGGTAGTGTAATCAACCATGTTACCATACGTTCCGGTTAAATAAAACACTTTGTTATTGTCTATTTTATCCAAAAAATATACCGGATCAGCTTTGTCATCGCTTATTTCGATAAAGTTTTTCCATTTTTGTTTTCCATCACGATCAATCAAGCTCATTTCATTATCGGCTATGTACAAATAATCGTTATCAATTGGAATCACTTGTTTAATGTCATCGCCCTTGGCATCCTTTTTCCAAATTTTCTTTCCGGTATTATAGTCGAAAAAGTTAAATCCGTTAGAGTGCGCCAATAAAAATTTATCGCCCCAATCTTCAATGTACGATACAAACCTGGTAGTAATATCATCTTTAAAAAGTTGCGCTCCCGAGTTGGCATCAAGTACATTCAATGCTTTTTTTGATGAAAGTAAACCACCAACATTACGCAGCGTAATCAGGTGTTTATTATCGTTTGAAAGATAGAAACGACTTACACTTTCCTTAACAGTCCAATCTATTTTGCCCGTTTGTTTATCTAATTTAAACAGCTTATTGTTAATAGTTGCATAAATCGCATCGTCGGTAACTACGGCATCATCTTTTGTTTCCAACTTAGTGCCTGTTAAATTAATGTTCTTTACCGAAATCAAAGATTGTAGCATACTTTCTTTGTTGCCCAATGTGGTTGCCCAAATATCTTTTCCGGTTTTTGGATCAAAAAGAATCCCTTTAAAATCTTTCCCCTCGGTAGCTAAAAACAGAAACTTTTCATCTTTTGCAATGTATTGCCTTAATACAATGCGGTAGCTAGTGGTACCCGAATTAAACACCACTTTGCCAGTTATCGCATTAATAATAACGTCTCTGCCATTAATGTTAGCCTGAATAAATGGTGTATTTTCTAAAAAGCTTAATTGATCCGAGGACTGAAACACCTTTAGCAAATCTGGATCGGCAAGTGCGTCGCTTGCTCTTGTTGCCGAAGCCAGCGTACTCATTTTGCCAATCTGCTCGTCGGTAATTGTCCAATCGATAGCTTTTGTTTGCGGATTAAATGCCGAAACCTGGCCGGGTTCTTTTACTATAATATTCCCGGTTAGGTTATCGAGTAGAATAGACTGGATGTTGGTGTCGAATTTTTGTATGTAATCGGCCTTTCGCTGGGCGGAGGCACTAAATGATAGGCCCGTTAAAATCAGGCACGTGTAAAGCGTTTTTCTCATAATAATTTAAATGGTTTGCTTAAATCATTACAAAATAGTGCCACAAACATAACTTACTTATTACCAATCATTTGTAAATGTGTTCCCCATTTGATCCCGAAAGTATTTTCCCCTTTTTGAGTAATTAATTACCCGTTTTGGGAATATTTACTTTCCACTTACCATCTTAAAAACGCAACCCCTTAACTTTATAAAATGAAAGTAGAAATCTGGTCGGACGTGATGTGTCCGTTTTGTTATATCGGCAAACGCCATTTTGAAGAGGCGATTGCTGCGCTACCATTTAAGGATGAAGTTGAGGTGAATTGGAAAAGCTACCAGCTTAACCCCGACTACCATAACACAAATAACGAAACGGTTTACGATTATCTTTCGAGAAGCAAGGGAATGTCCGTTGAGCAAGCAAAACAAATGACCAAACAGGTTGTAGATATGGCTGCTACGGCGGGCTTGAAAATAGATTTCGATACAAACATTCCGGCAAATACCTTTAATGCCCACCGGTTAATCCACCTGGCGGCGAAGCACAATCTTCAAGATTTAGCAGAAGAAAAACTGTTCGAAGCGCATTTTGTACAAAGTAAAAATATTGGCGAGCATTCGGTTCTTGTGGAGTTGGCCGAAGAAATAGGTATTGATAAAACGGAAGCCGAAGAAACATTAAAAAGCGATCAATTTGCGGAAGCTGTACGGTACGACATTTACGAAAGCCAGAACCTGGGTATTCGCGGAGTTCCGTATTTTGTAATGGACAGAAAATATGGTGTATCGGGCGCCCAGCCTGTGCAGGCCTTTAAAGATGCGCTAACACAAAGCTTCAACGAATGGAAAAGTACGCAGCCTAAAACTCAGCTTAAATCGTTGAACGAGAACGGTGATGCGATATGCGATGAAAATGGTTGCGAAATTTGATTTAAATATTGCTAAAAAACAAAAGGCGGAAAGAAAAAATCTTTGCCGCCTTTGTTTTTCATAGGTAAATTCTTCTAGTCTCTGCCTCTTCCAAAAAGCATCGATGCATAGTAAAGTAAGTTCGCAATGGCACCAACGGCTGCAACTACATAAGTCATTGCTGCCCACCAAAGTGCATCTTTAGCCTGACTGTTTTCTTCCTGCGTTTGCATAACACCTTGATTGTTCTTTAACCAAACCAATGCCCTGTTGCTCGCATCAAATTCAACCGGTAAGGTAATGATGCTAAAAACAGTTACCAAAGCCAAACCAACCACGCCAATTGCCAGTACAATTGGGTTGCCTGTAAACCCGATTAACAAAATGCCGATTAACAAAACCCATTGCAATAAGTTCGATGAAATACTTACAACCGGAACCATCGTGCTCCTTAAGTTAAGCCACGAGTACGATTTTGCATGTTGCACCGCGTGGCCACATTCGTGGGCGGCAACCGCAGCAGCAGCCACACTTCGGCTGTAATAAACATCGGTACTTAAATTAACTGTTTTATCTGTTGGATTGTAATGATCTGTTAATTGCCCTTCGGTACTCATCACTTTCACATCGTAAATTCCATTATCACGCAGCATTCTTTCTGCCACCTCCTTGCCCGATAAACCAGAGCTCAGTTGCATTTCGGCATATTTAGAAAACTTATTTCTAAAGCGCCATTGTACAAACATGCTCAACAATAATACCGGGATGATTAATATTAAATAAACTCCCATTTCTCTTATGTATGTTTTTCATTTACAGATATGCAAAAAGCGTTCCTATATATTTCTTTGTATAAATTTTTTACATTTCTGCTGTGCCAAATCAATTTACATATTTGGAAAAGGATTGTTTTATAAGTTCAGTGCAAAGATAACAGACCATGGAAATGATGATTTAAATGCGATCACTTACATGATGTAAAAGAGGAAATTTTTAAAGGTTAACAGACACACAAAAACACATCTGCCAGCTGGTTCAAATACTAGAAAAGCAGGTCTGGCATCGCTGGAAGCGTTTCTGAACGTGTTGAGCAGTAAAGATTAAAGGGAACAGATCCGCTGCTGACCCAGGTGATAAAACGGTGCACAGGATTCGGCTCGCCGGGCAAGAAATCGGCCGTTAAAGCGATATACTGTTAGTGCTTAGGTTGCCTGGGCTATTTACAAACAGAAACGATTCGTTGTCTGGAAACTGTGTAGCCAAAATTGAACATTACAGCCGCATGGCTGAAAATATTTCGTTTGAAAAATGGGGCTGATTGGATAAAATTGCGAATTACTATTTAAAAACCACCGTTTTATTCCCACTCACAAAAACACGGTCCTCGAAAACCAGTTCAAGTGCTTCGAGCAATACTTTTTTCTCTACTTCTTTGCCGGATCGAACCATTTCTTTTACACCAAAGTTATGATCGACATGCGAAGTATGTTGGGTAATAATCGGCCCTTCATCCAAATTATCAGTTACAAAATGTGCGGTTGCGCCAATAATTTTAACCCCTCGTTCAAATGCCTGGCGATAAGGATTGGCACCAATAAATGCAGGGAGAAAGGAGTGATGGATATTAATAATCTTACCTGCATAATCTCTTACGAAGTCGGCTGAAAGTATCCGCATAAATTTGGCCAGTACCAGATAATCGACATCAAAATTATTTATGATTGCCTTTAGTTCGTTCTCAAATTCGGCTTTATTTTTTCCATTATGATCTACGTAAAAGTAAGGAATACCCAACTTCTCGGTAAAATCTCTTAATGCCTCATAATTACCAATTACGCACTGAACATTGGCACCGAGGGTTTTAAACTGATTTTTAATTAAGATTTCGGCCAAACAGTGATATTCTTTTGTTACCAAAACCGCAATTTGCTTTTCTTTCTGGGCGATCAAATTTACTTCAGCAGCATCGGGTAAACTTTCAAGCAGTTTTTCTTTCAGTTTTGCTGTGTCTTCAAAATCGCCAGTGCATCCAATTCTGGTAAAAAAAGCTTTGTTAGCTTCGTCAACAAACTCACGCATCGCAATAATATTGAGCTGGTGTGCAGCCAAAACACGCGTAATGTGGGTAACCAAACCCACCTGATCGGGGCAAGAAATGAGAATAGTTAATTCGTTCATTTAAATTATTTAGAAGCCAATGATAAGAAATTTTAAATAAGTCCGAAAGTCAGAGGTCAGAAAGATTGAAGATGTAACGACTTAAATCTACAGGAAAAGCTAGACTTTATGAGAGTCCGAAAGTCAGAGGTCCTAAAGTCAGATGACATTGCGCCACACAAATGGGCTTAAATCTTATTCTTCCTGCAAACAATTCAGCAGTAGACCACTTCAGCAATTTTAGGATTCCGTAGCAAATTATTTTGGCAAAGTTATTTAATATTCACATTTTTACTAAAATTTTTATCATTATGGAGATTGCAGCAGTTGGGCTTCTTGTTATTATTTTACTGGTTTTGGTACTACTTTTTTTTAAAAAGCCGCAATCTTCTGTGGCTTTAATCTCGCTGGAGGATTTTGAAAAAATAAAGTTCGAAAATGAGCAGCTTAAGATCAGCCTGGCTAAAAGCGACGAAAGGGCGGCAGGGCTTATTACCGAGAAAGACCATATCACCACGCTGCTTAAACAGGAACAGCAACGCTTAATTGACGAGTTACAAACTGAACGCGATCGGCTTGCCGATGCCAATCGCGAATTGGAAAGTACACGTTCCTTTTATATTGCCGAAAAAGAAAAGTTAGCCGAACAGAAGCTGAGTTTCGAGCAATCACAAGAAAAATTAAGCAAAGATTTTGAGCTCATTGCAAATAAGATTTTAGACGAAAAATCGACGAAGTTTGTTGAACAGAACCGAACCAATCTGGATCTTATTTTGAACCCGTTGAAAGAAAATATCAAGGCTTTTGAAGAGAAAGTTGAAAAGGTTTACAAAGCTGAATCGGATGAACGCAATATTTTGAAAGGGGTCATTTCTGAACTGCAAATTCAAAGCAAACTCATTCAAGAAGATGCAAATAACCTGACTAAGGCGCTTAAAGGCGATAGCAAAAAACAAGGAAACTGGGGTGAAGTGATTTTGGAGAAGGTTTTGGAGCGTTCGGGGTTGGTTCGCGATCAGGAATATCGCATTCAAGCCTCGTTGATATCCGCCGAAGGCGGTCGCTACCAACCCGATGTGGTTATTGACCTGCCTGATGATAAACATCTTGTAGTCGACGCTAAGGTGAGCCTGGTGGCCTACGAACGTTCTGTATCGTGCGACACAGATGAAGAGCGTGAAGGCTTTATAAAGGCCCATTTAGCTTCGATTAAGAATCACGTTCAAGAGTTGTCTTCAAAAAACTACCATGATTTATACAAAATCAATTCTCCCGATTTTGTTTTGTTATTTGTTCCGATAGAATCTTCCTTTAGCGTTGCCGTTCAAAAGGATGCCGAATTGTTCAATTTCGCCTGGGATAGGCGAGTGGTTATTGTAAGTCCTTCTACACTATTGGCTACTTTGCGTACCATCGCCAGCATGTGGAAACAGGAAAGGCAAAACCGGAATGTGATGGAAATCGCCCGTTTGAGTGGTGCCATGTACGATAAGTTTGTAGGCTTTGTTACCGACATGGAAAATATCGGAAAACACATCAAAAACGGACAGGATGCTTACGATAGAGCACTTAATAAACTGTCTGTTGGCTCCGGGAATTTAACCAATACCTCAGAAAAGATTAAAAAGTTGGGTGCAAAAGCGACGAAACAAATTGATGTGAAGTATTTGGATGGGGAATAGGTCGATTAAGTCGTCATTGCGAGGTACGAAGCAATCTCTGTGGCTAAGTAGATTGCTTCGTACCTCGCAATGACGATTAGTACTACTTATTAAAAGCATTCCATCCCTGTGCCTTCAGCTCATGCACATTATTCGATTTTGAAACCATTTTACAGCCCGCGTTCTTATCGGTAACATGGCCAATTACGGTAATATCTACATCGTGTTTCAGCTTTTTATAATCTTCCTGACTAATGGTAAACAACAATTCGTAATCTTCGCCACCGCTTAGTGCACAAACTGTTGGGTCGAGGCCCAACTCGCGAGCCGTTTCGTAAGTCATTGGGTCTAACGGAATTTTCTCTTCATAAATCGTTATTCCCTTATCACTTTCAGTAGCCAGATGCAAAATTTCAGAGGCCAAACCATCCGAAACATCAATCATTGAGGTGGGCTTAATGTCCATTTCTTCCAAAAGCGCAACAATATCCATACGTGCTTCTGGTTTCAATTGTCGTTCGATGATATAATCCTTACCCTCTAAATCCGGCTGAATTTGAGGATTTTCGAGGTAAATCAATTTCTCTCTTTCTAAAATTTGCAGTCCAACGTAAGCACCGCCAAGGTCGCCCGAAACACAAAGCAAATCGTGTTCGTTGGCGCCATTTCTGTAAGTTACTTTATCAGTATCAGCGTAACCAATGCTGGTAATACTAATTACCAAGCCTTGTTTACTTGCAGAAGTATCGCCCCCAATTAAATCGATATTGTACTTATTACAAGCGAGTTCTATTCCCTTATAAATTTCTTCCACGGCTTCTAGCGGAAATTTGCTCGACAAACCCAGCGAAACCGTAATTTGACTGGCTTTCCCGTTCATGGCATAAATATCACTCAAATTTACCTGTACGGCTTTATAGCCCAAGTGCATCAGCGGAACATAAGCGAGATCGAAATGAATGCCTTCGAGCAATAAATCTGTGGAGATTAGCGTTTGCCTGCCTTTGCTATCCAAAACAGCAGCATCGTCGCCAACACCTTTTACCGAAAATTCGTTTCTGATCTTGAAATTTGTAGTCAGGTGCTTGATCAAACCAAATTCGCCCAACTCATTAATATCTGTACGTTCTTTATTTTCAAACATAATCACCTAAACCCGTAAGAGGGATTTTTTATTTAAATTTTGACTAAAAAGGGGCGAAGCCCCCGAATTTTTTTTATCATCCTGAAAACGGTACTGAAACAAATTTGTTTAGCTGTTTTCTTCGCTTGCAGATCCTTCGACTACGCTACCATTGACGTTATTTGGTAGTTGACTGGCTTACAGCTGCTTAATCTATAGGTTAGCCAAATGAATGGAACTCCAACTATGAATTGCCGTCATTGCGAAGCTGGGCTTGAGCGAGCTGAAGCAATCTTAAAACGCCCACCACAGAGAGATTGCTTCGTACCTCGCAATGACGACCGCCTTAAAAACGTCATGCCATATTGATTTTTTTTGCTAATAATTACCCCTCAGGATGACAGCTAAGCTTTACTTTCCATCCAATTTTTTCCTTCTGTAAACCTGGCAATCAACATGGCCGCTACGTTATCGCCAGTGGCATTTAACAATGTCGCCATCGGATCTACCAGCGTTCCAATAATCATCGCCGGCGGCAGGGCCTCAGGCGGTAACTGATAAGCAGATATCATCAATAACTCGCCAATATATCCTCCGTTCGGTATTCCTCCTTCAACAATGCTTACCAAAACCGTAATTCCCAACGCTAAAATAATCGTATCAACATGCACCAAATCCTTGCCAAAAATAGCAAAAACCACGGCTATCTTAATAATTGAGCTGATACTCGACCCATCTTTGTGCAATGTTGAGCCCAGGGGAATAGTAACATTGGCCACATAAGCCGGAACGCCCATTTTGCTCGTTCCGTCGAGGTTGGCAGGTATGGTGGCAATGCTGCTGCATGTTCCTATTGAGGTTAGTGACGGAACAATGTTGTTTTTCCAGAAGATTTTAATTGCCTTAAATCCACCAGCTATAAAGGCATACAAGGTGAAAAATACAACAAAATAAAATGCGCCAACTCCATAGTACAGACCTAACGCCTTAGCATAAGTGCCAAAAAGTTGAGGTCCGAACACACCAACCTGATAGGCAAAATAGGCGCCTAAACCAATGGGTCCTAATTTCATTATCAAAATGATCAGCTTCTTCATCACCTCATTTCCAGATACCAGGAAAGTTTTAAAACCTTCGCCTTCTTTGCCTGAATATAATGTTGAAAATCCTACTAAGACCGAAAAAATAATCAGCGCCAGCATATTTTTCCGGCTACCAATTTCGAAAAACTCGCTAACGGTTAAAAGCTGGGTCATTTGTTCGCCTACCGATTGAATTTTTTCAGTTTCTGCAGGTAATGAACTGGTTCCTAAAGCTTGATGAATTGGAAAAACCCATGTAGCAGCTAAAGTTAAAATAGCCGAAATTAATACCGTTGATAAGAAGACCAAAACCATAATGGTGAGTAATTTCCCTAGTTTTTTTGTTCGGTCTATATTTGCGATGGCAGACGAAACAGCAAAAAATACCAACGGAATTACTGCGGTAAACAACAGGTTCAAAAATATATCGCCCAGCGGTTTTATACTTTCAACCCTTTTTCCAAAAATTAATCCGACTATACTTCCAACAGTAATCCCTGCCAAAAGCCATAGTAAGCCCGAATAATTTTTAAGGAGATTGTTTACTTTCATTTTATTATGTTTCCGTCATTGCGAGGCCGGGTTCGTGCGAGCCGAGCAATCTGTTTAATGAGATTGCTTCGTGCCTCGCAATGACGATTTTTTCTATAATCCCAATTCTGCCGAAATATCCAACATACGTTGAATCGGTTTACGTGCCTGTTCTATAATATGCTCGGGCACAGTTACTTCCGGCGATCCGTTTTTAATACATAAATATAGTTTTTCTAACGTATTTCTTTTCATATAAGGGCAATCGTTACATGCGCAACTGTTGTTCGGTGGCGCAGGTATAAAGGTTTTATCCGGACAGGCTTTCTCCATTTGGTGGATAATGCCACTTTCAGTTGCAACGATAAACTCGGTTGCCGGGTTAGAGATGCAATACTTTAAAAGCCCGGTTGTCGATCCGATATAATCGGCCATTTGCAATACCGAATCTTCACATTCGGGATGGGCAATAAATTTTGCGTTCGGATGGCGTTCCTTTAGTCTGGTAATTTTCTCTTTCGAAAAAATTTCGTGAACCATGCAAGCGCCGTTCCACAATACCAAATCTCTACCTGTTTTTTTGGCTACATAAGCGCCGAGATTTCGATCGGGACCGAAAATGATTTTTTGCCCTTTCGGTAAACTTTCTACAATTTGAACCGCATTTGTCGATGTACAAACAATGTCGCTTAATGCTTTTAGTTCCGCAGTACAATTTACGTAAGTAATCACCAGGTGATCGGGATATTTCTCCTTAAATTTTTTAAACAAATGAGGCGGACAGCTGTCGGCCAAAGAACAGCCTGCCTTTACATCAGGCAGTAATACCTTTTTATTGGGTGATAAAATCTTGGCTGTTTCGGCCATAAAATGCACACCAGCAAACACAATTACCTCTGCATCTGTTTTTGCAGCTTCCTGAGATAACCCTAAGCTATCGCCGATATAATCTGCAATATCTTGAATATCAGGTTCTTGGTAGTAATGTGCTAGTATAATTGCATTCTTTTCTTTTTTTAATTTCTCAATTTCAACAAAAAGATCAAGCGTAGGATCAATTTCTTCTTCTACAAATCCCTTTTTATTAATTTCTTCTAAGACATCGATGTTCATTATCAAACTTCTTTTTTTGATTTTAGACGTTGGTCAAAGATAAGGCTTTCCACGTCTCAATAATTAATAAGTATTTTATTTAAATAAATCTTTGTTTGTTTATTAGTGTGTTAGTATTGTTGGCAAGTTTGAGAAAAAAATTCTTTCAAATAAGTTGTTAATCGTTTACCAACATTTGGATTACATTTTTCTAATATGATAGGATTGATTTACAGCACTATCGAAAAACGATCTAAATGTTATCAATACTGGAATGTTAATTGTTTATAACTGGGCAAAAAGTTAATTACTTACACAAATGTGCTTAAAAATTGCGCAAAAGATTGTGGCAAATTGTGTTTTTAGAGTAGCTTTAAACATTCAAATTTATTTGTTAGTCTTATTTCGACACAAAGCTAACAGTTGTTCTATAGTTATTAACACCGTTGGTAATTAAATGATTTTTTAATGAGAAAAGTTGATTTTCTGGTAATTGGTTCAGGTATAGCAGGTTTAAGTTTTGCACTTAAGGCGGCTAAGTTTGGTAAGGTTTTAATTATTACCAAGTCTAATGAGGATGAATCTAATACAAAATATGCCCAGGGTGGGGTTGCGGTTGTTGTAGATAAAGACGACTCTTTTGAAAAACACATCGACGATACGCTGATTGCCGGGGATGGTCTATGTGATGAAAAAATTGTGGAAATCGTTGTAAAAGAGGGCCCTCAGCGCATTCAGGAGATCATTGATTATGGAATAAATTTCGATAAAGACAACTCAGGTTTTTACGACCTGGCCAAAGAAGGTGGTCATTCCGAGCATCGGGTTTTGCACTATAAAGACATCACAGGTTACGAAATTGAGCGTGTACTTTTGAAGGAAATTCATGAGAATCCGAACATAGAGATATTAACACATTACTTTGCACTGGAGTTGATTACCCAGCACCACCTGGGTGAGTTTGTGGATAAACGTACCGAAGATATTAACTGTTTTGGTGTATATGCCTTTAATACAGAGCTTAACGATGTGGAAAAGATTGTGGCAAACGTAACAGTAATGGCTTCTGGCGGTGCGGGCCATGTGTATTCTGCTACCACAAATCCTGTAATTGCCACGGGCGATGGTATGGCTATGGTTTATCGGGCCAAGGGAAAAGTGAGAAATATGGAGTTTATTCAGTTCCATCCAACCGCGTTGTACCATCCGGGCGAGTATCCATCTTTTCTAATTTCAGAAGCAGTTCGGGGTTTTGGCGGCGTATTGCGCCGTAAAAACGGCGAAGAATTTATGCATGAATACGATGAACGTAAATCGCTGGCACCGCGAGATATTGTTGCCCGTGCGGTAGACAATGAAATGAAAAAATCGGGCGATGAGTTTGTGTATCTGGATATTACGATGCGCAAGAAAGCCGACATTTTGAAGCATTTTCCCAATATATATGCCAAGTGCTTGTCAATTGGCATCGATATGACCAAAGATTATATTCCGGTTACACCTGCATCGCATTATATGTGTGGTGGTATTCTGGTTGATGAATACGGACGATCGTCTATTAAAAACCTGTATGCTTGCGGCGAATGTTCTTCAACAGGGTTACATGGTGCTAACCGTTTGGCATCTAATTCGTTATTAGAAGCTACCGTTTTTGCACATCGTATTTACCAGGATGCCATTGAGAACTTCAAGAATACTGTCATTCCGGATAATATCCCCGAATGGGATTCTCAGGGCGTTACTCAAATTGATGAAGACGTTTTGGTAACTCATAATTTAAGGGAGTTGCAGAAAATAATGGGCGATTATGTGGGTATTGTACGTTCCGATTTTCGTTTAGAAAGGGCGCATCGCCGGTTATTTCTCATTTATCAGGAAACAGAAGAGTTTTACAAGCACAATAAGGTTTCGGTTAAGCTGTGCGAATTAAGAAATGTGATTCAAACCGCGTATTTGGTCGTAAAATCGGCCATGCAGCGTAAAGAGAGTAGGGGATTGCATTTTACTACAGATTACCCTCAGCATGCCGAAAAGTTAGTTGATACAGTTTTATAACCCCTAAATCCCCTAAGGGGGACTTAAGTTTTTGCAATATGCCTTTAATACTTTCAGTAAAAGATAAATATCCGGCTATAGGGAAAGATAGTTTTATAGCAGAAAACGCTACAATTGTAGGCGATGTAACGATGGGCGATAATTGTTCGGTTTGGTTTAATGCGGTGATTAGGGGCGATGTAAACGCCATTACCATCGGCAACGAATCGAACATACAGGATGGGGCAGTAATTCACGCTACTTATTTAAAGGCGTCTACACACATCGGAAATCGTGTGTCGGTTGGGCACAATGCTATTGTTCATGGCTGTATTGTACAAGATAATGTTCTTATTGGTATGGGCGCAATTGTAATGGATCATGCCATAATTGAGGAATATTGCATTATTGCCGCAGGATCGGTTGTTTTAGAGAACACAGTCTGCGAAACCGGTTACCTCTACGCGGGAACACCCGCAAAAAAGATAAAGCCCATTACCGATGAGCAAAGAGCTTTATTGAATAAGTTGCCTGATAATTATGTGATGTATAGCGGGTGGTTTAAAGCGCCAAACCCATAAAAAGGGGGCTTTCATAGCCTCTGTCATTCTGACGAAGGAAGAATCCCAAGCGATGAAAGGCGAAGCGTTAATCAAGCACAAGCCCATGCGAACGGGAGTGTGGCAACGGTGGTTTGTGCTAGTAGGTAAGAGATTTCTCGGCTGCGCTCGAAATGACGATTTTTGTAGTGGGGCAACGGTAGTTTGTGCTAGTGGGTAAAAGATTTCTCGGCTGCGCTCGAAATGACGATTTTTGTAGTGGGGCAACGGTGGTTTGTGTCGGCAGCTAAAAGATTTCTCGGCTGTGCTCGAAATGACGATTTTTGAAGTGGGGCAACGGTGGTTTGTGCTGGCAGGTAAAAGATTTCTTGGCTGCGCTCGAAATGACGATTTTTGAAGTGGGGCAACGGTGGTTTGTGCTGGCAGGTAAAAGATTTCTCGGCTGCGCTCGAAATGAAGATTTTTGGAGTAGGGCAACGTAGGTTTGTACTGGCAGGTAAAAGATTTCTCGGCTGCGCTCGAAATGACGATTTTTGTAGTGGGGCAACGGTGGTTTGTGTTAGTAGGTGGGAGGTTCTTCCCCGAAGTATCCTATCGTGCGGACACTCCCTTTTTTTGCGCCGTCATCCGATAGCTATCGGATCCCGCGCAGGCGGTCCCGTACGTACGGGATTAATGCAAGGCACCCAATTTTGGCGTATTAGGATCCCTCCCGAAGTTTCGGGAAGGACGACGACCGTTCATAGTTGAAGTCTAAAAAATTGACTCTCATTTGAATGCTTCTGTGCCATATAATAAACTTTAAAGATGTGTCCACACTCCAGAAAGTATCGGGACAGGCACTTTGCTCAGACTGACACTTAATCCTTTGGAGGCGGTGGTATGGTTATGCTCATTTCCCTGTCCCAATTGGCCTTTAACGACATATCATCTGTAGAATACCATATTTTTTCGGGTTGCGTACTTGCTTTTACGTTTCCGGTATCCCATATGCCATTTCGGTTTTCATCATAGATAACCCTTGCAAGGTATTTACCAGCCGGATATTTAGAGAAGACAATGTTTCCGTTTTTATTGAAACTGAATGATTGAATTGGATTTTTCTTTTCGTCGATAAATTCCAATATGTAATTTTTTGAAGTATCAGGAACGTTCACTTTTAACAGCAGCGTTCCATAATTGTCTGTTCCATCTAAAGTAAAGCGCTTCGTAACATCCTTGTTTTTGGTATTAAAAATTGCGGTAAATGCGCCTGCCGCGAACTTAATATCATAAGTTCTTTTTGTTCGCCAGGGATAGGTTACATAGTATTTTAGAAAATCTACGCTGTCTTTTAGCAATTGGAAATTGGTTCGCTTAACCGAATCTTCCAATAATACAATTTTCGAGGCATCTGCAGCTGTAATTGGAAATGGAAAAGTTAGCGTATAGCGTTGATAAGGATTCAATTTACCCCCACCTACATTGTCGCTTATTGTTAAATCGCGTTGGTAAGTATCTCTCTTCGCCCTTGTAAATGCAACAGTTTCTAGAATCTTTCCCTGATCCTGAATGGCCACCTTAGCCGAATCGAAAGTTAAGTCATTTAGCCAGATTTTCGCTGTGTCGTTCCTTTTATTAAAGTGAACGTATTTGCCAACATCAGCCGCAGTGGGTTCCATTACGGTTAGCTGAGGCTGTTTTAGCTGTTGGTTAAAGGTAAGGAGAATACTTCCATCTGAATTTAGTTTCCTATCTATCACCCTAAAGGTTGGAGCAAGCTCTTTAAAGGTCTGCAAATTAATATTATCTAAATTGCCTTTAAGAACAATGGTGTCTTTTAAAAAGCCAATTTCATCTGATATCTGCTGGTAAATCTTATCACCGCCTCCACTGTTCTCTTTTAGCGCATAAATTTTGTATTTCCCTTCCCTCAAATTGTTCAACTTGTAGTTTCCGGCGCTGTCCGTAGTTGTATAAATGGATGGTCTTTTTTTACCAAACAAGGTGTCTCTCTCTAATGGCAGAATAAATACTGTTACCTCTTTCTCCAGTTCGCCTGTAAGAGAACTGCTTACTTTCCCCGCGATTGATAATGAATCGATCTCCGGCCCTGTAGAAAATACGTACGAAAGATTTTTCACCACATTGCTTTCATTCACATCAGCAATTGCCTTTCCGAAATTGAGCGTATAAGTTGTATTTTTTTCCAGCGAATCTTGAATGGTAATTTCCAACCGTTTTTGCCGCTTCTTTAAAATTGGCGGAGTTTCTTGATCGGGAGAAATTGAGAATTCCTTAAATTCATCTTTGATGTTAAAATATTCATCAAACTCAATTACGATTTTTTTGGCCTTGAAATTCCTTGTCAAATTTTCTGGCGTCATTTTTAAAATCTTCGGCGGCTCCGTATCTTTTGGGCCACCTTGTGGGCTTTGAATACTTGCACATGCACAAAGTAGGAGCGAAGTGAAAAACAGCGCTATATTTTTTTTATTAAAATGACTAGCTTTTAAATTTGGCATATTTTAATCGTTGTGACGGATTTTTACTGTTTTTGGAGGATTAACATCAATAAAACTTTTTATTCGCTCTAATCGCTTTATTTGAGGTTGCTAATATTTATTTTAATCAACTGATTATCAACTACTTATTAATGTATACCATCAAAACTGAAATATCTGATGGTGAAACACCCGAAATTCGGGAAGCCTGACCTAAGGTACGTGGTTTTATTTTAAATAACTTCTCCCGGGCTTCTTTTGAAATAGATACAATTTTATTGTAGTCGAAGTCTGGTTTAATTTCCTTGTCTTCCATCTTCAACATTTTAGCGACGATCTCATTCTCCTTTTCGAAATAGCTTTCGTATTTAATTTTGATTTCTGCCTGTTCTATAGTTTCATTATCGAGCTCTTTTGTTGCATCGGCCAATGGATTGCTTACTTTAATAAGATCTTGCAAACCAACATGCGGTCTTCCTACCAAACTATGAATTTTAACGTTCTGATTCAACGTAGCCGAACCAAGGCTTTCTAACATTGGGTTGGCATCCGTCATTTCAATTCCTTGATTCCTGGTAAACTTAACTAATGCATCAGCGGCCTGAACTTTTTTGTTTACTTTTTCCAAACGCTCATCCAATATCAACCCAAGTTCATGCCCGATAGGAGTGAGGCGAATATCGGCATTATCCTGTCTCAATAGTAAACGATGTTCAGCACGCGACGTAAACATGCGATAAGGTTCTTCAGTTCCCTTGGTTACTAAATCATCAATTAATACCCCGATATAGCTGTCAGACCTTTTCATAATTAACTCATGTTTTTCATTTATTTTTTGATGCGCATTTATTCCAGCCATAAAGCCCTGGCATGCCGCTTCTTCATAACCGGTAGTTCCGTTAATTTGTCCCGCTAGAAATAAGTTGCTGATCAACTTCGTTTCGAGCGTTAACGACAGTTGAGTCGGTGGGAAAAAATCGTACTCAATGGCATACCCCGGACGGAACATTTTTGCGTTTTCGAAACCGGGTATTAATCGTAAAGCTTTAAACTGAACATCTTCGGGAAGGGAAGTTGAAAATCCATTTACATAAATTTCGCAGGTATTCCATCCCTCAGGCTCAACGAATATCTGGTGCCTGTCCCGTTCAGCAAAGCGGTTAATTTTATCTTCAATTGAAGGACAATATCTGGGGCCTAAACCTTTGATTCGTCCTGTAAACATAGGCGACTTCTCAAAACCTTCTTTTAAGGTTTCGTGTACATCGCCATTTGTATATGTAATCCAGCAGCACCGCTGATCGGTAGATACCTCCGTATCGGTGAATGAAAATTTTCCAGGATTTTCGTCTCCCCACTGCTCTTCCATTTTACTATAATCCAAACTTCTTCCGTCGACGCGGGGAGGAGTACCCGTTTTCATCCGGCCAGCTTCCATACCCAAGTCTACTAACTGCTCGGTAATGCCAGTCGAAGCACGTTCGGCGGTTCTACCTCCTCCAAACTTCTTCTCGCCAATGTGCATTACGCCGTTCAAGAAAGTTCCATTAGTAAGCACCACCGCTTTACTTTCTATTTCAATGCCGAGTGATGTCTTTACACCGTAAACAGTATTATCTTTTACCAATAGGCCGACCACACTGTCTTGCCAGATGTCGAGATTTTGAGTTCGTTCTAATGCCAGACGCCATTCTTCAGCAAATCGCATTCGATCGATCTGTGCACGCGGGCTCCACATTGCAGGACCTTTGGACTTATTCAACATGCGGAACTGGATAGTCGATTTATCAGAAATAATACCTGAATAACCACCCATAGCGTCTACCTCTCGAACAATTTGTCCCTTCGCTACACCACCCATTGCAGGGTTACAACTCATTTGGGCAATGGTGCCCATGTTCATTGTTATTAGTAAAACAGATGATCCTAAGTTGGCAGCCGCTGCTGCTGCTTCGCACCCTGCATGGCCTGCACCAACTACAATCAAATCGTATTTTGAAAACATTTTATCTATTCTTGTTTAATGTTCCACGTGGAACATTATATAATTTTGATACTATCAGTAATTATTGCTGATTATTATATATTGGTGAATACCCGCCAACTGGGGTTGATTTCGTGATGGAATAAAATGTTCCACGTGAAACATAACGGGTAATCCTCGTCTAAATTGTTGTGTTTACTGTTCCGACAATTCCAACCATCGTAATGTGAAATCATCCAACTTTAGTTTAAGCTGATCGATCTCTTCTGAAACTTCTTGGATTTTCTTATAGTCGGCCGCATCTATCTTTAACAGTTGTTGCGTTAATAAATCAATTTTATTCTCCGTTTCAGTGATCCCTTTTTCGCTTTCTGCTAATTCTTGCTGTTCTTTAAAAGTTAGTTTTTTACTGCTCTTAGGGACTTCAGTCGGGACAGGAGCTGAGTTTACCTTTTTGCTTTCAACTTTCACTTTAGGCTGATCTAAGCTTAAGCGATATTCTGAATAATTACCGTTGTAAATTTTAACAACACCGTCGCCTTCCATAATAAATAGTTGATCACTCATTTTGTCCAACAAATATCTATCGTGTGAAACGAGCATTAATATGCCAGGGAAGTTCTCTAAAAACTCTTCCAATACATTAAGCGTATCAATATCTAGATCGTTAGTGGGCTCATCCAAAATTAAGAAGTTGGGGTTCTGCATTAGCACTTTCATTAAGTTCAAACGCTTCTTCTCACCGCCGCTAAGTTTTTCTACCATGCCATGTTGTTTCTTTGGAGGAAACAAAAACAAGGTAAGTAGGGCAGAGGCAGTGATCACAGAACCATCTGCCATTTTGATATATTCTGCGTCGGACTTGACAATATCGATCACACGTTCTTTCGGATCAAAAGCCAAACCGCCTTGTTTGTAATAACCGAAGACAGTGGTTTCTCCGGTATCAACCTTCCCAGCGTCAGGGCTCAGCTGACTGGTGATAATGTTTAGTAGCGTTGATTTTCCGGTACCATTTTTTCCAGCCAGACCGATTCTGTCACCTTTTTTAAAGGTGTAACTAAAGTCGTTGATAATATTACGTCCGTCAAATGCCTTAGCGACATGCTCTAGTTCAATTATTTTTCCACCCTGCCGCGACATCTTCATTTTAAGCGTAACGCTCTGATTGTCAGATTTCTTCTTCGTTTTTTCCTCTAAATCGTAAAAGGCATCTATTCTGGCCTGAGATTTTGTTGCACGAGCCTGCGGCATGCGTCTCATCCACTCTAATTCTTTCTTTAGTAGCTGTTGATTCTTGTGTAGAACAGTTGCATCTAACGCTTCGCGTTCTGCTTTCTTTTCTAGAAAATACGCATAGTTACCATTGTAATTAAAGATCTTTCCTCGATCTAGCTCAACTATTGTATTGCAAACGTTATCTAAGAAATACCGATCATGCGTCACCAATAGAATCGTTTTCTGTCCAGTAGTCAAAAGCTTTTCCAGCCATTCAATGGTATCAATGTCCAAATGGTTGGTTGGCTCATCGAGAACTAAAATCTCAGGATCTTCGATTAACAGCTTTGCCAATGCCAGACGCTTGCGCTGCCCGCCAGATAGGGTAGAAATCTTTTGTTGAAGATGAGTAATGCCCATCCTGTTAAGAATAGTTTTAATCTCATGCTCATATTCCCATGCATTGTGCTCACTTAGTTCTTCGTACAACCGGTTGAGCGCTTTTTCATCAGGATTTGGGTTTTCGATTAATTCCTCATATTCCTTTATTAGCTGCTGCTGTTTGTTCTCCAATGAGAAAATAAAATCGCTGATCGAATAGCCTTCATTGAATTGAGGTTCCTGATCAAGAAAACCGATCTTAACCGCTTTATTTTTAACAATTTTTCCTTCCAGCGGAGGGAATCGCTCAGCAAGTAACTTCAAGAGGGTACTCTTGCCAGCGCCGTTAATTCCTACTAACGCTACGCGCTGCCCGGAGTTAATTCCCAAGGTCAAATTTTTAAATAGCCATTCGTCATGATATCCATGGCCCAAGCCCTCTGCCGCAATTAATGTGCTCAATTTTTCTAAGTTTCAGATTTATAAAGGAAAATTAGTGCAAAAGTAAGTATAAAAATCTTGGCAGTGCGAATTGTTATCGTAAAGCACTCACTGATAGTTTAAAAATGGCAAAATATTGATCGAAATTAGCGCTTAATTCATTGGGTGCTCGCATTTAGCTAAAAAAGTGGCAAAAGCGAAAACAGCGGTTGGACTCGCTCCACCGCTGCTTTCTATCATTAACTAAAACTAAACTTTCTTTTTATGTATTGCTACATGAAAAGTACAGTCTAGTGTTGTGCCTTAGAAAATCCGTCTCCTGAACCTCGATTGTTCCTTCGGCATAACACCAGATTTTATGATCTTTTCATATTTTATATTCTGCGATGTTTTGTATGTAAGACTTCGAGGTGGATGAAATGTTGCAGACTATGAGAAAGATTTATACCACCTAGAGGTAATCATCGACGAACGCACAGAAGTGTTAGACGAACTGGATAAAGTGAAAAAGAAATTGCCTGAATTTAGGTCGCTTTAGTACATAAGCGTAATTATGCCACTAATGCTTTGTAAGTAGATATCTCTCTCCCGATAGAGAGGCCGGAGATTAACAACTCGTTACGGTTGGGTACTTTAAAGATACTAGAACACTCCCGGTTTATAGAGATAATAAATCTTTCAACGGTTTTGGGGTGTCTCGAGAATAGCACCACTGACTAAAGCAAACAGTGCTTGGCTAACAGATTTCTCCCGAGGCTGAAAAAGCCTCAGTTCGAAATGACGATATAGTTGGGTTAAATCAGCCCCGCTTCGTTTCTATAAGCCAGGTATTCATCTTCTTTTTCAGTCATTAATGTTTTTGCAGCCTTGCCTTTATCTTTATAACCAAGTAGGTGCAGGGTTCCATGGATCATAATCCGGCAAACCTCATCGAAATCGTTTGTGCGAAAGGTTTTAGCGTTTTCTTTAACTCGTTCGATACTGATAAAAATGTCACTTACGATTTCTGTTTCCTCATCCGAGTTATCAAAAGTGATGATGTCGGTATAGGTATCGTGATTTAAGTATTGCTGGTTAATGCCCAACAAATATTCATCACTACAGAAGATAAAATTAAGTTCTTTCAGCTTAAACCCCTCTTTTTCGATCGTTGCTTTGATCCACTTTTTTACCTTAAGCTTTTGAGGAAGATTATATTTAACCGATTCAGTAAAAAATGAAATTGCAGGCATATGGAGTTTTTAAGCACGCAAATTTAAGGAAATTACTTTGTCATTCGGAACGAAGCGTATTTTTCTAAACAACGTCACTCATATTGATTTATTCCAATAATTACCTATCAGGATGAGAGGAGAACCGACAACAAATCAACTTCCACCGTTCAATGCCTTTAAATATTCGGCAACTTTGTTTTTGTAGTAATAATTCAAGCCAGCAGGAACTTTTTGGAGCATATCGCTTCCATTTTGCTGCTGTTTCTTAAAATCCTCGAGCATTTTTTGATACGATGGTGGAAACTGTTTCGCCGATTTACTTTCGCGTTTTGAGTCTTCCTCCTGATCACGCTCTGCCTTTTCCGCTTCTAAAAGCTTAGTTAAAAGTTCTTTCTGTCTGTTTAATGTCTCTTGCTGCAAACGTTTATTTACCAAATCGCTTTCCGTCTGTTTCATCTCTTTGATCGCCTCGTTTAAATTGCCCATTTTTCCAGATCCATCTTTATTTTCCTCACGATTGATCTTTTCCAATGCCTGACGAATCATTTGCTGTTGCTGCGCCATTTTACCAAATTCCTCGCTCATCTGGCCCTTGCCCACTTTTCCCTGATTGCTGCCCGATTTTTGCATTTGTTCGCGGGCTTTTTGCATATTTTTGTTCAGTTGCTCCTGCATTTGAGAAAGCTGCTTCATGCCCGTTTTCTGCTTCTTTCCGCTCCCCGATTTGGCATTTTTTTGCATGTTCTGCAATTGGTTCAGCGCTTCGCTCAACATCAAACTCAGGTTGTTTATCGAGGTCATTGTAAATTGCTGATAACGATTTGCTTCCGGCGTCCTGCGGTCGCCAAGGCTTTCCAAACTCTTATCGAGGTTGAAGTTGATCTTATTCATTTCTTCATTAACCGTCGATTCGATTTGTGGCACCCGTTTACTTAACGCATACAAACTATCAGCAATCGTTTTCAGGTTATCTTTTATACTCCGTTGTTTCTGAACGTTTGCAGTGTACGATGGATCTGTAACGCTTATCCTTTTAAGGGCCAACAGCACTTTTTCCTGATCGAATGAGGTAGTCAACAAATTTTCGAGCAGTTTGCGCAACTCTTTGGTGTTCAGGTTATTCTCCATTTCTTCACCCTGCTGCTGCATTTCGCTCATTTTTTTCGAAAGTTGTTCCATCTGTTCAGCCGCTTTTTGTTGCTTCTCGCTCGCACCTTTAGCATCTTTTTTATCCAGCGCATCCTTACTGTTTTGCTGTTGTTTTTGAATATCGCTCACCTCTTTCTCGGGGTTTTCAAAAGGATTTGGTTTCTCGAGTGTTTGATTTTTTTCCTCAAGCTTTTTTAAATCATCTTTCAAATCGTTCATTTCCTTGTTCAAGGCGTCTTGCTTTTGTTTCAGCGACTCGTTGTCCTTTTTCTTTTCTAACGATTCTTTGCCAAGCTGCTTTTGTTCCTTCGCCAATTCATCTAAACGGTCGATGTTATTCTGAAGGTTTTGCTCAAACTCCAGTTGTTTATACAGTTCTAAAATTCTATCAAGTTCGTTTTTGAGCGTTTTATTATCTAATTGCATTTTCGAAAGTTCATTCTGTGTTTGATCTTTATTGCGCTCGTTCATTAGGCTTTGCAACTTCTGCAAAAGTTCCTTGGTTTTCTCGTCGAGCACATTATCAAACAGGTCTTTAATCTGCTTCTGCTTTTCCAAAAGCTCATCTGTTTGCTTCTGGTCTTCCTGCTGCTTAATGTTTTTGTCGTTCTGCTCCTTAATTTCTTTAACCGCGTCCTCTAGCTGCTTTTGTTTGTCTAAAAGCGCTTCAATTTGCTTCTTATCCTCGAACGAAATCTGCTTTTTATCGATCAGGCTTTCGGCTACTTTTTTGCTTTCCTTTTCGATGGTGTTCGCCAGGCGAATGGCCGATTGCATCTTCTGTTTCAATGCTTTGTTGCTGGCATTAACCTGTTCGGCGGTTTCGGCCTTGGTAGGCTGTTTAAAAGTCTTCGTTTCTGAGCGGGTAACTTTTGCCCCATTTACACCGTCGTTATCGGCAACCTCAAAGTAATATTCAATTTCTTGCCCCGGCTTGGCCGTTGCCGTTTTCAAATCCCAGAAATAAAAAAAAGTGTTTTCGGTAGCGTTTGCCTTAATGGCGATGTTTTTGCTAACCGTGGTTAAAATCTTATCATTCTCTTTAATATTGTATTTAAAACTAAGCCTGCTAAAGCCATAATCGTCAGTTACCTGACCGGTAAAATACAATGCTTTTGTGCTTATTGAATCTTGTTTTTCTTGGACCTGAATTGCCGGCGATTGATCTTTAATTACCGTAATTTGGTGCGAAAGCGAATCTTTCAGGGCTACAAAATCATTTTTCGGACTGATGCTGTATTTCGAATTCTTTTTAATTGTGGCATGAAACTCAGATTGGTTTCCATCAACGGTTAAAACATTTTCGGTACCGTTTAACACAAACAAAAGTGCGCTGCTTTGTAGCGTCTTAAAACTCCAGGCAACACGCGTACCTTCGGGCAAGAGCATATCGCCCACGTTCGAAATTGTTTCGTGTGGCTTGCCAAGATAGGCCGGATAAGTAAGCGTTGCAGTTGCATCTAACAATTCGGGACGGGGCTTAACCGTAATTGCAAAAACAGAAGAACTAAAGCCGCCGCCCTTAAAAACCAGCTTTTTATCGCCCTGGATATTCTTAATCTGATATTTGAAGCGACTGATCGCTTCCTTCTCGAGCTTATACGTATTTTTTCCATCCTCAACATACATTTCGGCAGGAAATTGATTGCCTTCTAATTTCAGGGTGATGGTTAAATCATCGCCTTGAATTGCAATTAAGTCCTTATTTAAAACGATAAAACTAAACGGTGCTTTTGGGGCAATGTATTCATCATATTTCAAGAAGCTATATGTTCCATCGCGTAGAATTGCAGGGGCGATCAGGCCAATTAACAAAATGATAGACAATGGCACAATAAGGTATTTCAAATACTTTCTGTTATCGTTTATTCTTACTGCGGTGTTAAATGGAATTGGTTTTAGCGCCAAAATTTTCTGGTCGATGCTGGCCATAATCAGTTGGTTATGCTCAGGACCATCTTGTGCAAGCTGATGAAGTTGCAAAGTGTTCAGCAGCTTATCCTTAATATCGGTAAAGTGATTTCCGATGATAACCGATGCCTCATCGAAGGACAGGTGGTCGCCAAGTTTTAACATGGATAACAGGGGTTTGATCACCAAAAAGGCAATTAAAAGTGCACCAACCACCAAATAACCAAAGAAAACGAATGTTTTAAAGCCAGCTGAAGGATTAAGGTAGTAGAAGCCGAGAAACACGATTAAATAGAGGGCTACTAATATTGCTGCAGCATAGATACTTCCCCGCAAAATCTTATTTAAATAAAATTTACGGATAAACTCATCAATCTTACCTAATAAATCGCTGTAGTTATTGCTCACCATATCACCGTAAATGTAAAAATTGTTCCAATCAATTAAAAGAAACCTTTGATAAGGTAACGCCTTTATTTCAAATTAATTAGCGTAACCCTTTAAACACCGCTGATTTTTATATCATTCGCGTTGCGCTCGGTAGGGAGAAAGGAAGCAGACGGGGGTATTTAACCTAAAGTTTGTAAGGATAGCCAGAAGATGCATTTTGCAATTTGTTAAGCTATATAATGATAGATTTCCTATCTTGTTGTTAATACAAAGGTTACATAGATTTCAAGCTACTGTACCAATAAAAATCTAATTTTGATTTTTTGTGTAATCATCCCAAATATGAAACTAATACTTACCTCTGCTTTAATGTTGTTTATTTTCACAGCCACATTCGCTCAAAAGTCTAACTGGAATAACAACCAGGTAATTGCCCATCGTGGGGCCTGGAAGAAAAATAATTTTCCCCAAAATTCAATCGCATCGTTAAATGAAGCAGTGAAGCTGGGTTGTTATGGGTCGGAATTTGATGTGTGGATGACTTCAGACCAGGTTTTGGTAGTTAACCACGACCCAGAATTTCAGGGTTTAACTATTGAGAAAGTGACTTACCAGGAGCTGCTAACTAAAACGATGAGCAACGGAGAAAAAATTCCGACGCTTGAGGCTTATTTACGAGCAGGTAAAAAGCAAAAGGGAACGAAGCTCATTTTAGAGATAAAGCCATCGCTGATAAGCAAAGAACGCGGGATTGATGTTACCAATAAATGTATCGAAATGGTGAAAAAAATCGGCGTTATCGATTGGATGGAATACATCAGCTTTGATTACGATTATTGCAGGCGCATATTGGAGGTTCTGCCCAAAGCCAAAGTTGCTTATTTAAAAGGCGATATTAGTGCCGAGCAGATGAAAGCTGACAAACTAACGGGGGTTGATTACCATTACAGTGTGTACCAAAAGGATGGATGGATTGAAAATGCGCACCGATTAGGCTTAACGGTTAATGCATGGACGGTAAATACGGTTCCGGAGGTGCAGTGGCTGCTTGCACATCGGGTAGATTACATTACGACCAATGAACCGGAAATGGTTTTTGAGGAGCTGAAGAAAACGCCGATAAAAACGGGATGGAAACTGAAGTGGGCGGATGAGTTTGATGATGCCGGATTGCCATTGACGAAAAACTGGAGTTACGATGTAGGTGGAAAAGGCTGGGGAAACAATGAATTGCAATACTACACCGAAGCCGACACTGCAAATGCAGTGGTTAAAAAAGGCAATTTGAACATCAATGTGCGCAAAGAAAATAAGGAAAACAATGAATATACTTCGGCCAGGCTGGTGACCAAAAACAAGTTCGATTTTAAATATGGAAGAGTAGAGGTTAGGGCAATGTTGCCAAAAGGCCGCGGGTTGTGGCCAGCAATTTGGGCACTCCCAACGGAGTGGAAATATGGCAGTTGGCCGAAAAGCGGTGAAATCGATATTATGGAACATGTTGGTTACGAGCCTGATAGTGTTTACGGAACCGTTCATACCGAGAAATTTAATCACGTAATTCATACCCAAGTTGGGAAAGCGGTTAAAATAAACCCTTACGACTCTTATCATGTGTATGCCATTGAATGGTACGAAGACAGAATGGATTTCTTTGTTGACGATGAAAAGTATTTCAGCTTTAAAAACACAGGAAAGGGGGCGCCCGAATGGCCATTCGATCAAAACTTTCACCTTATTTTAAATGTTGCCGTTGGTGGTGGTTGGGGAGGTAAAAAAGGCGTTGATGACTCGATATTTCCAGCAACAATGAAAGTTGATTATGTGCGGGTTTATCAGAAGTAAAAAACGGTATTGTTAGATTGTTTTATTGCCGCCCATCAACACCCCGTCATATCGACAACCGATTTTTCATCGGCTGAGATATCCCCGCCTGCCTCGGGCGGGTCTTGCTGGTTGGTACAAACTAAAGCAAATGGTGCGTGGCGGAGAGAATTCTCCCGGAGCTGTGCCAAAGGCATCCCTTTCTGAAAAAAGCTCCGCTTCGTCGTGGCGTCTCCAAGCTAAAGTAAAGCTCCTTATCAGCTGTCAGTCTGAGGCTTTCGGCTTGAGCTTGTATTGAGCCTTTCGTCTACGCTCAAGATAAACTCCAGTCGAAATGCTCAAGATAAACGCAGTCGAAGGCCTTTCTATGGATAAAACAAAAATATCTGTCCTTCGACTTCCCTACCATTGACGTTTTTTCTAACACGCGTTTTAAAAAGATCTACATGAACGGTCGTCCTGCTGAATTTATTTCAGCATCTTTCTTGCTATAAAGGCCCTGAAATAAATTCAGGGTGACGAGGTGGTTAACCAGAGTGCATGACATTCTTCCAACCACCACCTCATCGTAGCGTCTCGCTACGACAACTCACAACTTTTTTCCTACATTGCAATATCTAAGCTATATTGTATAATTATGAACTCACGTAGAGAATTTTTAAAAAAGGCGGCAATGCTCGCCGGTGCTACGGGAATGGCCAACACCCTGCCAAGCTCGGTGTTAAAGGCCATGGCAATCAATGCCGATCCCGGCAGCACGTTTTACGATGCGGAACACATCGTATTCTTAATGCAAGAAAATCGGTCGTTCGATCACATGTTTGGCAGTTTAAAAGGCGTTAGAGGCTTTAACGAGCCACATCCGCACATTCAACCAGATGGCAACAAGGTTTGGCTGCAAAAGGATGGGCAGGGTTACACCTATGCGCCATTTCATGTAGACATCAACAAAACAAAGATCACCTGGCAGGGTGGTTTGCCTCACTCGTGGAACGATCAGGTAGCGGCACGTAATGGGGGCAAGTATGATAAATGGCTTCCTGTAAAGGGGCCTATGACGTTATCGTACTATAAAAGGAGCGATGTGCCATTTTATTACGCACTAGCCGATGCGTTTACGGTGTGCGATCAGCATTTTTGTTCGTCGTTAACTGGTACAACGCCAAATCGTTTATTCTTTTTTACGGGAACTGTCCGTGGCGAAAAAAGTGCCAATAAAGTTGCGGTGGTTAACAACGACCAGGCCGAATCGCAAAACAATGTGTTTGTAGACTGGCCTACTTTTCAAGAAACGCTTGAGGATAACGGAATTGACTGGAGAATTTACCAAAATGAACTTTGGACATCGCGACTGCCGGAAGGCGAGGTAGACGATTGGCTGGGAAACTATGGCGATAATCCGGTTGAGTATATCAGCAGACACAATGTAAAGCTTTCTGCATATTTCAGAAAAAACGGCGATAATACGGTAAAACCAGCGCTTACGCCCGAAGAAGTGCAGGCAAAATACGATAAGCTTTCTCAGAAAGAGAAAAACCTGATTGATAAGGCTTTCACAACGAATATTTCGCAAAAGGACTATTTAGAACTGGCGCCATTTACCTTTACCAACGATAAGGGAGAAAAAGAAACAATCAACCTGCCAAAAGGCGACATTTTTCACCAGTTTAGAAAAGATGTTGACGAAGGGAAGTTACCTACGGTTTCGTGGCTGGTGGCACCTCAGCGCTTTTCAGACCACACCAGCTCGCCGCTTTATGGAACCTGGTACGTTAGCGAGGCATTGGATATTTTAACCAAAAACCCCGAGGTTTGGAAGAAAACCATTTTCGTGTTAACCTACGATGAAAATGATGGCTATTTCGACCACCAACCGCCTTTTGTGGTGCCGAATCCGAGCGACGCCTCGAGCGGCAAAGTGTCGGCCGGAATTGATTTTGCTACTGATTTTGAACCCAGAAAAGGCAGTCCGATCGGTTTGGGGTATCGTGTGCCCATGGTTATTGCGTCGCCGTGGAGCAAGGGAGGATTTGTAAACTCACAGGTGTTCGACCATACTTCATCGCTGATGTTTATGGAAAAATGGCTAAACAAAAAGACCGGGAAAAATGTAAAAAGTAATAATATCAGCGATTGGCGCAGGGCCATGTGTGGCGATTTAAGCTCGGTATTTCGCCCTTACAATGGCGAAGCACTTCACTCACCCGAAGCTTTGAAAAGAGAGGCTGTAGTTACAAGCATCGGCAACGCCAGAAACAAACCGCCGCAAGTGGGGCCAACGGCGTTAAATAAGGGTGAGGTTGCCAAAATTAACCAGCACGAGTCTTTTTCAACACAAACCTCCGTTCATGCACCAAGCCAGGAAAAGGGAACGAAACCCGCATGTGCGCTTCCATACCACTTATTAGCGGATGCCAACCTTGCAGGCAATGAAATAGAAGTTAGTTTTCAATCGGTAAAAATGCCATTTGGCAGCGAATGGGAAACTGTTGGCGCACCATTCAACATGAATTCGCCGGCGAGTTTTAAAGGCGTGCAGGGAAAATTCTGGGCCTATGCAGTAAAGGCTGGTGATGCACTGACAGACAGGATCAATATCGAAGATTTTGATAACGAAATTTACGATTTGAGCGTTACAGGACCAAACGGCTTTTACCGGCACTTTGTGGGAAGCAAGAAAAACCCTGGTATTACCATTAAGGCTACTGCCGAACAAAGCGGCTTGGTTGCTAAAAAGCTTTCGGGCAATTTGGTGTTTTCTTTCGAGAACAAAGCAGCTGTACCTGTTAGCCTTCAAATTATTGATAACAAGTATAAAAAGCCAACTCAAAATATCAATTTGAAAGCGAAATCGACTACAAAGGTGGTTTTAGATTTATCGGAAAATGCGCATTGGTACGATTTCAGTATTGTTCAAGCCGGAAACACGACTTTTAAACACCGCTATGCGGGTAAGATAGAAACGGGAGAGGTTACTACAACAGATCCGTTTATGGCAAGCCTCTAGCCTTGCCTTTTGAAAGAGCCTCACCCTTTAAAAGTTAGCGGTACCGCACGTGTTAAACCCAAAGGTTCAAGTCACCGTACTTTGTTTCCCTCCCTTCAGGGGAGGGATGCATTGTTTTCTCGATTACTTTTTGCTTTAATGGGAGGGGATTCTTCCTTTGATGGGAGGGAAATCTTCCTTTAATGTGACGAGCTTGGGGCTTTAGAGGCCAATTGGCAATTCAACCTGTGTTTTATCCCAGGCGGCAATTAAGGTTGCGCCGTTTACGCTTGGGCTAAAGGTTATCGAGAAATATTCGATTGGCTTTGCGAGCGTTTTCACAGGAACATTAACCCGCACAACATCTTTCGATGAATCGTAGGTGAAGGCGCCCCATTTATCAGTTTGCTTGTTCAAAATGATAGTCCAGGTTTCTTTGTTCGGTATTGCGAATAAACTGTAAGTGCCAGCTTTTATTTTTTTACCACCAATGTTCACCTTTTCGAAAAAGCGGATTTCGGTATTTTCATTGGCGCCAAAACGCCAAACGTTCCCAAACTGCTCAAGGACACCAAAAATATCACGTCCCTTTTTTTGCGGACGAGAGTAAATTACTTTGATGATAGGTTTTGTTTCATCGCCTGCTTTTGCCTTGGCTGCATTTAACGGGAAATACACGATGTCGGCAGGGCTCGGATCGGCCGCCGCAAACTTAACCGTAGAAGTAGAAACACTTTGAGCCTTTACGCCAAAGCACACAAGAGCGAAAACAACAAATATGATGTTTTTCATTGATGATTGATGATTTAAATCCTGATCAGGATTTTCGTAAAATCGAAAGTTGACTAGTATTTTCTTCCTTTTACAATAGCATTTAAAAATAAGCCTGCGGTTAACATGCCTAAAATACCACCCAAAATAGCGAAAATATAGTTCTGTGTAATTATTGCCCCGGTTACAACACCAAAGAATAACCCTAAAGCATAATATAACCAGTTAAAATTATTGCTGCTGTTTTCTTGTACGCTCATGTTTTTAATATTTGGAGCAAAGTTAATATTTATTTTAAATTTTAGAACTTCTTTAAATTCATTCGTTAGTCTAAAGATTTTAACGCATTTTTTTAGCCTGTCATTGTGAGTTTTAATTTTTAGCAAAAATTCAATTTGAATGACGTGAATGCGTAGTACAAATTTTCGAAGACATAGGCACATAGAGAACATAGATTTTTTATGTGCCTATGTGGTCAATTAAGTTACATGTAGAAATACGAAATGTTCGTAAGCGGCTATTTACAGAATCATGTCTAACGGCGTCACTGATAGGAACAGCCGTCCCGATTTTTTGGGAAAGCATCCATAACCACTTTTCACTATCCCTGTCCACACACTTCGCCTTCTTTTGGCGCTGCGGTTTTGAGGTTCTGCCTTTCATAGGTTGGGGACCATCCCCGAAGCATCCTGTCGTGTCGACACAAAAATTAATAATTTCTTCATCGCTCTATGCCACGAAGGCATGGTAGTTTTTCGCAGTTAATTATGTTTTTTATTGTGCTCAAGAATGCTTCGCATTTTGGAGCGCCAAAGTACCCAAAGCGCTTTGTCATCCGATAGCTATCGGATCCAGCTAGGAGCCTTTCACACAGCCCTGAGCAGATCAAAAAAACAGCGGCACTGTGTTTTGTTGGCAAGTGCTTTACGAAAGTTAGTAGTTAAATGAACACAAAACCACTGCGTTTTAGGTTTTTGTAATGCTATTTGTTCTATTGTGCTCCTGTTTTTTTGATTTCCCGGCTCTTGGGATTGACGGCGTTCTTCGGTTTATGCTTGCTTTATGAACGTTAGCCAGCAAATCGCCTATAAACTAGGCGCAAAGAGATGTGTCCACACGATAGGAAGCATCGGGACGTGCGTTGCACTACCATTGACGTTTTATTACGCTGGGTTTAACGCACTGTTTCCCTCTTCGGAGACCTGTTCCGACCTTATTCGGAAGGGTTGCAGTAACGAAAAACACAGGAATCCATACAAAGGGAGAGGATTTTTTGGAAATCATCTCCTCCCAGAGGGATGCCTTTGGCACCAACCCCTCCTAAATTAGGAGGGGAGTAGCGACTGCACAATCATTTGGCCTCGAAAACCATTAAAGTTCGCACTATCCGACTCCCCTCCTTCTTTTCAAGGAGGGGCAAGGGGTGGTTATTTTTTATGTCATGCTATTTTTTGCTAAAAATGTAGGAAAAAAACAAATAAACATCGCCCTTCGACTCCGGTCAGGGTGACAATGTTTTTTCTTTTTTCCTTACTAAATGATATTGGGTATGCTGTGCCGGTAAACACGACCAAAGCCTTTTAACGCTTTAACAATTGATCGATTCGAACCAGTTCATAGCCACTCTGCTTTAAATAATCGATCAGATTTGGGAGGTGCATGTAAAACTTATCCTTTCTCCGGGGATCTGTGCCGATGTGCATCAGCAAGATAAATCCATTCAATTTGTTAGGGCTTGTTTTATCGTACTCGACAATCGATTTAAAAATTTCGACCGAGCTTTTATAGCTTTTTCCCATTTCAGGGTAAGTATAATCTGCATTAGATCGTGTTCCGGAAGTAAAGTTGATCAAGCTTAAGCCTAGCGCTTTGGTCCAGTCAGCAATCGTTTCATTGTACCATTCGTATGGCGGCAAGAGAAATCTTGCAGCATTTTTTGTAACGCCAAAGTGCGCCAGTTCGCGGTAATTAGCTGTCAAATCTCTTTCAAATTCGCTTTTGGTAACTAAAAGACTATCCCTTTTCTTCCAATCGCAATACAACAAGTGTTTATCCGAATGTGGCCCTAAATAATGATTATCGCGTTTTAGCCCTTCGATTAAGCGTCTGAAATTTCGGTTCCGATAAAAATTACCAGTTAAGAAAAAAGATGCCTTTGCGTTCTTTACATCCAAGGTTTTTCGAATAAA
>Ga0308165_1001019_pt1 | contig 42721 bp, 36 predicted proteins | sample PhyWR2_FD_201032 | JGI IMG/M metagenome (GOLD analysis project Ga0308165, IMG submission 201032) | Phyllosphere microbial communities from UC Gill Tract Community Farm, Albany, California, United States - DLSLW.R2 | ecosystem: Host-associated > Plants > Phyllosphere > Unclassified | place: USA...
GAGCCTCGCCGCACTCTACGATCGGGTGCCAGGCTGGCCGATCGGCTTCGGCGACAGCGACAAGGCCGAGCAATTGCTCAGGCAAGCCCTGCACTTCAATCCCGACGGCATCGACAGCCTGTACTTCTGGGGCGATCATCTCTACCGTCAGAAACGCTACGCTGAAGCCAGGACCGCGCTACTCAAAGCCCTTCAGGCAGCGCCTCGGCCGGGCCGGGAAAGCGCTGACGCCGGGCGCCGCAAAGAAATCGCCACTTTGCTGGTGGACGTGAACAAGAAACTCGACTGACAGGAGCCCATGTGCGTTTACTACTGATCGAGGACGATGTCGCGCTCGGTGAAGGCATTCACCAGGCGCTGGGGCGCGAGGGTTACACCGTCGACTGGCTCAAGGATGGCGCCAGCGCATTGCATTCGTTGCTCAGCGAAACCTTTGACCTGGCGGTGCTCGACCTTGGGCTACCGCGCATGGATGGCCTTGAAGTGCTGCGTCGCCTGCGCAACAGCGGCTCCAACCTTCCGGTGCTGATCCTGACCGCCCGCGATGCCACGGAAGACCGAATCGCCGGGCTCGATGCCGGCGCCGACGATTACCTGATCAAGCCCTTCGACCTGGCCGAGCTCAAGGCGCGCTTGCGGGCCTTGTTACGGCGCAGTGCCGGTCGCGCCCAGGCGTTGATCGAGCACGCGGGCATCAGCCTGAACCCTGGCACCCAACAAGTCAGCTACAGGGGCCAGCCCGTGGCACTGACACCCAAGGAATATCAGTTGTTGCATGAGTTGCTCTCGCCGCCCGGCCGGGTGATGACCCGCGACCAACTGATGCAGTTGCTTTATGGCTGGAGCGAAGAAGCCGAAAGCAACACGCTCGAAGTGCACATCCACCACCTTCGCAAGAAATTCTCCACCGACCTGATCCGCACCATTCGGGGCGTGGGTTATTTGGTGGAGGAGCGCCAATGACCTCGATCCGCCGCCGTACACTGACGCTGATCATCGGTCTGTTGCTTGCCGGCTTGACGGTACTCAGCTTCTTTAACGTGCACGACAGCAATCACGAGATCGCCGAGGTCTACGACGCACAACTGGCCCAGAACGCGCGGTTGCTGCAAGGCGTGATGCGCATGCCGCTGGCCGGTCAGCAACACGCCGACCTGTACCGTGCCTTCAACACTGCTCTGGGTGAAGCGGAGCCGCGAGGCGACGGCCACCCTTACGAACGCAAAATTGCCTTTCAGGTGTGGAACTCCGAAGGTGAAGTGTTGGTACACACTGCCAGCGCGCCTTCGTTCAGATCACCACCCACCTTGCCAGGCTTCAGCGACGTAGTGGACCTGAACAACCGTCATTGGCGCGCCTTCATTCTCGAAGATCAAAACAACGGCATGCGCATCTGGGTCGGAGAGCGCGATGACGTGCGGGCGGATCTGGTTGACCGCATCGTCCGCCACACCCTGGGCCCCAACGTGATTGGCAGCCTGCTGTTGGCGGCCATGGTCTGGCTTGCCATCGGCTGGGGGCTCAAGCCGTTGGCGAACATGGCCGCGACCTTACGCGCAAGACACAGTGGCTCGCTTGAACCGTTGCAGTTGACGCCGCTGCCCAGCGAGCTGGAACCGATGCAAGCCGCACTCAATCGCATGCTCGCTCAAATCCAGGAAGTGCTCGGACGCGAGCGTCGCTTCATCGCCGACGCCGCCCATGAGATGCGTACACCGCTTGCGGTGTTGCGAGTCCACGCCCAAAACCTTCAGGAAGCCGGCTCTGAACAGGAGCGCCGTGAATCGCTGGCGTTCCTGATTGCCGGCGTCGACCGCACGACCCGATTGGTCAACCAACTGCTGACCATGGCCCGCCTTGAGCCCGGCGCTGGAGGTTCCCCGCCCCAACGGGTCGACGTAGCCGAGACCGTGCGCAACAGCTTGGCTCAAATGACCCCGTGGTTACTGAGCAAACACCTGGAACTGGCGTTTGAAGAAAGCGGCCGGCCGGCCTACGCGCTGGTCAGCCCCACTGCGCTCGAAATTGCCCTTGGCAACCTGATGACCAACGCCGCCAATTTCTCGCCAGACAATGGCGTGATCACTGTGAGGTTGAGCCGGACTGAGGGCTTCTGCCATTTGATTGTCGAAGACCAGGGTCCCGGGATCGAAGAAGCGGACCGGGCACGATTGTTCGAACGTTTTTACAGCCGTGGCAATGCGCAAGGGGCAGGACTGGGCTTGACCATCGTCAACACCATCGCGACGCAGTTGGGAGGGAGCATCACGTTGGTCAACCGCCAGGAAGGTGGCTTGCAGGCAACGTTGTCCATCCCGGCCAGTTAACCGGCGATCACGATCGACTTGAGTGGTATGCGCAGAAAGGAAAAAACCCGAACGACCTGTGTGAAAACACGCTGACAGCCTTCCGAATGGCAACAGGATCAAGTCGTCTTGACGATTTTTTTCTATTCTATCGGATAGATTCATTTTCTCGCCATCGTAACTCCGTGCATTCGAAAAGGAATGTCCTATGGATTAGGACTCGCAGATACCAGATCCACCAGCAACAAATTTTCGATATGGAAGGAATATAACAAGGAGTTTTCAATGCGCATTTTCACTTCAGCCCCCCTGCGCTTCGTTCTAACGGTTACCGGCCTATGGTTGGTGGTTTTTACCCTTACCCGGTTGGTGTTACTGGCCACTCACCTTTCAGAGGCGGGCAATGCCTATGCTTCGATTTTCGGTATAGGCGCACTGTACGATCTGAGCTTTCTGCTGTTCGCCGCGCTGCCGATGAGCCTCTATGTGTTGCTGTGTCCTCCCGCTTTGTGGCGTAGCCGTGGGCACTACTGGTTTTTGCAAGGCCTCTTGATACTCAGCGTTTTCGTGATGTTATTCACCGCTGTGGCTGAATGGCTGTTCTGGGACGAATTCGGCGTACGCTTCAACTTTATTGCCGTGGATTATCTGGTGTACTCCGACGAGGTGTTGAATAACATTCTGGAGTCTTACCCTATCGGTAAGTTGCTTAGCGGGTTGGCGGTGATCGCCGTTGTAATCTGCATTATTTTGTACAGACCATTAAAGCGTGTGATCAGTGCGCCGTTGCCGACCTGGCGCGTGCGCTTGCTGAGTGTTGCGGCGTTGTTCGCCTTGACTGCAATTGTTGTGTGCTTCGTTGACCAGGACACTCCCCGGGGAGAAGGCGGAAACACCTATCAGCATGAATTGGCCAGCAATGGCCCCTACCAGTTCTTTGCCGCGTTTCGCAATAACGAGTTGGACTACGAACAGTTCTACGCCACGTTGCCGAATGATGTAGTCGGCAGAATGATCCATCAGGAAATGGCGGAAAGCGACGTGCGGTTCATCGGAAAGGATTCCCTTGATGTACGTCGAGTCGTCACGCAGAAAAAAAGACCAAGCGACATAATATTATTTTGGTGACCATCGAAAGCTTCAGCGCGAAGTACATGGGCAGCAATGGGAACCCTGACAACCTGACGCCCAATCTCGATCAATTACGTAAGGAAAGTCTTTACTTCAACAACTTCTACGCCACTGGCACCAGAACCGACCGTGGCCTGGAAGCGATTACGTTGTCTGTTCCTCCAACGCCGGGACGCTCTATCGTAAAACGGGTAGGCCGTGAAAGTGGCTTCGCCAGCCTGGGCCAACAGCTCAATCATGTCGGTTACGACAGCGTTTTTGTATACGGTGGACGTGGCTACTTCGACAACATGAATGCGTTCTTCGGGGGGAATGGTTACAAGGTGGTCGATCAAAGCAGTGTCGATGAAGCAGATATCCATTTCAAAAATGCCTGGGGCATGGCAGATGAAGATCTTTACCAATTGACGCTGAAGCTGGCAGACGAGAACTTTTCGCTCAACAAACCGTTCCTGTTGCAACTGATGACCACCTCCAATCACCGTCCATACACTTACCCAGATGGCAGGATTGATATTGCATCCGGTGACGGTCGCGACGGTGCTGTGAAATATACTGACTATGCAATCGGAAAATTCCTGGAAGCAGCCCGAAAGAAAGCCTGGTTCGACAATACTATCTTTGTCTTTGTCGCTGACCACACGGCTGGTAGCGCTGGCAAGGAAGATCTTCCAATTCGTAATTATCAAATTCCATTGTTCATCTACGCCCCTAAGCTCATTCCTGCGCGTGAAGAGGGTCAATTGGCGAGTCAGATAGACTTGGCTCCGACACTGCTAGGGTTGTTGAACCTTAATTACGAATCGACATTTTTCGGTCGTAACTTGCTTCAAGCGTCCGCATTGCCCCCCCGTGTCTTGGTCGGTAATTACCAGCACCTTGGTCTGTTCGATGGGAAAGATCTGGCTATTCTTAGCCCCCGATCCTTGTTGCGACGCCACGACGACGCATTGGGCGCGAGCCATGAGGTGACGGTTCAAGTCAACGACCCTCTAATCGCACGAGCGATTACCTACTACCAGGCTGCGAGCTATGACTTCACCCATCGCTTGTTGAACTGGGGCGGCAGCAAAGACACTGCCGGCAATGACATCCCTCTGATCGCTCCCGCTCGCGACTGACTCGGACAATGGTTCCAAGCCTGCATTCAGCAGGCTTGGAACTGCTTGGATGATGCGTAAGGCTCACGTCCAGGGTTGATGGCAGAAATTGTCAGGGATCGCAGGTGCCATGCACCTGAAGCAAATCAGCTCCGACGAACGTCCAGCGAGACACAAACACGTAATCCACTCTGTTTGACCTCATCTGCAAAGCTCAATCCGACACGTGCGCCGATACGGTCGGCTATCGCCGCAACGATGGACAGCCCCAGTCCGGAGCCGGCTTCACCTGTGCCCAAATTGCGGTAAAACGGTTCGAATACCAGCGCTCGCTCTTCGGCGCTAATGCCGGGGCCGGAGTCCTTGATCTCGATGAGTACGCCAGAATCGGTCGGTTCGACACTCAAGTCGACCCGCCCGCCCGTCGAGGTATAGCGAATGGCATTGTCCACCAGGTTCTTGACCAGAATGAACAGGTCCAGCTCGTTGATAACAACCCGCCTATCCTCGACGCTTTCCACTCCGATATCGATGCCCTTATCCTCGGCCAATGGCAGCAAATCCTCCAGCACACGACGAAACACGGCGTGTACCGAAACCGCCGTCTCGATTCGTTGCGCGACTGATTGCGCGGCGGCCAGCGCCAACAGCTGCTCGATGAGCATGCGGCTTCGCTCGATGCCCTGAGCCAAGGGCACAAACCTCTGTCGCGCCGCCTCTGACATCGGCATGGACGACAACCGCTCCGCTTGCAATGACAGCGCCGTCATCGGCGAACGCAATTCATGGGCGGCATCGGCGATAAACCGCCGTTGCGTTTCCATGGTCGACGCGACGCGCTTGAGCAATCGGTTGATCGCCACGACAAAAGGACGGATTTCGCTCGGCAGGTGCTGCTCATCGACAGAATGAAGCGCCTGATGGTCGCGTTGATCGATTTCTGCTGATAGCGTTGCAATGGGACGGAACAGTTTGCGCACCAGATCCCCCACCACCAACAGCAACACTGGAAACAGAATGAGAAACGGCAGCAGACTGTGCCAGGCGCTTTCCCGCGCTTCCTTATCGCGCACGTCGGCCTCTTGCGCGACCACGATGCGTTCGCCCGTAGAAAGGGTTCTGACCAGCGCACGAAAGTTTTCGCCGGCGATGTTCAGTGTCGACAACCCATCCGCCAGAGTCACGGGAAATGGCAACGGGATGCTGACATCGTCATTGCCGACTGCTTTGGCGCTATCGGCCAGGTACTGCACGATGATCCTTGATTCCTCGTCGTCATCAACGAGCCTTTCAGCACCGGGATAGCGCAGGGTCATGTGCTGGCGATCGAACAGCACTGCCACCTGGCGCAAGCTTTCGTCCTGCATCTCGTGAACTTCGTCGAGCGCCGACATGAACGCGAACACACCGGCCAGCAAGGCGACGAGGAGAATGGCCAGTGACAGCGCGACGGACAGCTGCGATTGCACCGAGTCGCTTAAACGCCTTTTGAAACCATCCATCCCATCCCCCTGACGTTCCTGATGACATGGCTCCCAAGTTTTCGTCGCAGCGCATGGATCAAAAATTCCACCGCGTTACTTTCCACTTCGTTGCCCCAGCCGTAAATCCGGTCTTCCAGCTCACTGCGCGAGAGAATGGCGCCCGGGCGGATCAACAGCGCCTGCAAAAGCGCAAACTCGCGACTGGAGAGTTGGACTTCGCTGACGTCGGCAGTGGAGGCTCGCTTGGAGACAAGGTTCAAGGAGACTTCGCCGTTGTCCAGCAATGATTGCGCGTTACCACCGCGACGGCGCAGTACAGCGCGCATGCGTGCCAGCAACTCAGCGATAGCAAAGGGCTTGAGCATGAAGTCATCAGCACCGGCATCAAGGCCACGCAGACGATCATCCAAACCATCCCGGGCGGTGATAATCAACAGCGGCACAGGGTTGTTGCGTGCGCGAATGGCATCCAGCACATCGAGCCCATCCTTGCCCGGCAGGCCAAGGTCGAGGAGGACCAGGTCATAGGTCTGTGTGTCCAGCGCCGCCAACGCGGTGAGGCCGTTTTTCACCCAGTCGGTGGCGTAACTCGCATCGTTGAGCGCATTTTCGATGGCATCCCCAATCATCAGGTCATCTTCGACCAGCAGAATCCGCATGCACCGCTCCGACAAAAAAGGCGCGACGGTGATCCCCGTCGCGCCTGTATTGAAGCACTTGAACCGGTATTTGTCCGCACCCGGCTCCGACCCGACTTACTGCTGCGGGCTTTTCATCGCATCGAAAGCCTTGAGCAAGTCATCCATGGCCGACTTGCAGTCAGCTTGCTTCGGCGTGCCGGCGCGCAAGGCGTCGAGTGCGTGGTCAATGGCTTTGTCCAGCACATGCCAGTCAGACGCAGCCCGGGGTTTGATGCCCGCTTCGGCAGAGTCCCAGGAGGTTTCCAGGTCCTTGATACGTGTCTTGGCAGCGGGGAGATCGTTTTTTTCCACCAGCGTGCTCACGTCAGCGGCAATCCTGCGGAACTCGCTCAGGTCGCCGAGTTTCGAGCCGGACTGCGCTGGCGCACTCATCGAGCTGGTCGGCGTGCCGGCAGCGGGTTTATCGGCGGGCTTCGAACAACCCGCCAGACTGCCGAGCAATACCAGTGACGAGATGATGGCGACATGACGGATAGTCGTTTGAAAGGAGCGCATGTGGATTCCTTGATAGATGTTTGAAGGTTATTGAACGGCGGTTTTACGGTTGCCAACGCCGATCTGTGCAACTGCCACCAACAGCACGATGACAGTCAGGAAGATCGCACTGGTCCACGCTGCACCCATGCCCAGACCACCGTAGGTCTTGGCTTGAGTCAGCAAATCTCCGAGGGAGGCGCCGAATGGACGAGTGAGGATGTAGGCGATCCAGAACGTCAGCACCACGTTGGCGCCCAGACGCCACGCCAGCAGCGTCGCCGCAATCAACGCGCCGAAAATCACCGCACCCAAGGTGAATCCCAGCCCCAGCGCCTCCGTGGCCAGATCACCGGCGGCGGTGCCCAGGGCAAAGGTGCAGAGCACAGTTGACCAGTAGAAAAGTTCGCGTCGCGGCGTGTTGATCTCGCGAATTGAAAGGTTGTTCTCCCACTTGAACCAAATCAGGAAGTTCAATGAGAGCAGGACTGAGAACACTCCGGTACTGACATACAGACTGATATCGAGCATGTCGGTCATGATGTCGGTGATCTGCGTGCCAACTATGCTCACCAGTACCACGGTCAACCAGTAGATCCACGGTGAATAGACCGTTTTGCGCATTTGCAGCAATAGCGCGCCAGCCAGCAGCAGCGCCATGCCAATGCTGGTCCAGCCGGCGCCGAGCCCTGCGTCTACGGCAAGGAAGTCGGCGCCGGTTTCACCTACGGTGGTCGATAGAATCTTGATTACCCAGAAGGCAAGTGTGACTTCAGGTACTTTGTTGAGCCATCCGGCTCTCGCGGGATTCATGCTGGTCGCCTCTTCTGAACTGCGCTGAATGCGCTTGGAAGAAGATACGGATGGAAACTTAGCCAAGACTGAGGGTGGTGACGTGTTTGCAACGTACCTCTTGGGAAGGAGCCTGATGGCGGCCACGGTTCCGAAGATGCTCTGGATCGCAAACTCAGTCACACGTGGTCGCTCGCTCGTCATCCAATACGTCGTGCGCCGCCCCTAGGACTGAATCGCGGCCCGCGATCTCCAACCCGACGGTGGAAATGATCACTGCGCCTGCAAGAGGCTCGCAGCGAGTGATCATGGAAAGCAGAAACGCAAAAAGGACCCGAAGGTCCTTTTTGCGATCATTGCAGCCGAAACTGCAATGCTATGTTTGGAGCGGGAAACGAGACTCGAACTCGCGACCCCGACCTTGGCAAGGTCGTGCTCTACCAACTGAGCTATTCCCGCGTCTTGGTGTGGCGCATTTTATAGAATCCAGAAGCCCCGTCAACCCCTTGATTCAAAAAAGTTTTATTTCTTTTCCACATCGATCTTCAGGTGTGGCCAGGCGGCGCGCAGATATTGGACCATGGACCACAAGGTCAGACCGGCGGAGATCATCAGTAAAACGTAGCCGAGCAGCACCCAGAAGGTAAAGTGCGACGGGTTGCCCAGCAGGATCACCAACGCGAGCATTTGCGCGGCGGTTTTCCATTTGCCCAGGTTCGACACGGCGACGTGCGCACGGGCACCGATTTCGGCCATCCATTCGCGCAGGGCCGAGACGACGATTTCGCGACCGATGATGACGGCGGCCGGCAGCGTCAGCCACAGGTTGGCGTGCTCCTGCACCAGCAGCACCAGGGCCACGGCGACCATCAACTTGTCGGCCACCGGGTCGAGGAACGCGCCGAATGGCGTGCTCTGTTCCAGGCGACGCGCCAGATAGCCGTCCAGCCAGTCGGTGGCAGCGGCGAACGCGAAGACCGAGGCGGAGGCCGCGTAGCTCCATTGGTAAGGCAGGTAGAACAGTAAAATGAAGATCGGGATAAGCAGGACGCGTAGAACGGTAATCAGATTAGGGATATTCATCGGCACAACTGGCTACGAGGTGAGGGGGCATTCTACTCGCTGTGCAGATTTGCATAAATCAACTCTGCGAGCTTTTTACTGATCCCGGGGGCTTTGGCGATTTCTTCGATGCTGGCACGAGACAGCTCCTGCAATCCACCAAAATGTTTTAACAGGTCGCGCCGACGTGTCGGCCCTACCCCGGCGACGCCTTCCAGTGTAGACGTGCGGCGGGTTTTGCCACGACGTGCGCGGTGGCCGGTAATGGCGAACCGGTGGGCCTCGTCACGGATCTGCTGGATAAGATGCAGCGCCGGCGAATCGCCACGCAAGGTGAATTCATGGGCGGCGTCGTTGAGGTACAGGGTTTCGAAGCCGGCCTTGCGCGTGGCGCCCTTGGCCACGCCCAGGAGGATCAGGTCCGGCACCGCCAGTTCGTTGAGCACATCGCGGGCCATCGACAGCTGGCCCTTGCCGCCGTCGACCAGGAGGATGTCCGGCAGCTTGCCCTCCCCGTCCTTGAGTTTGCTGAAGCGCCGGGTCAGCGCCTGATGCATCGCGGCGTAGTCATCGCCTGCGGTAACGCCTTCAATATTGTAACGACGATAATCGGCCTTGATCGGGCCTTCCGGGCCGAACACCACACACGAAGCCACGGTGGCTTCGCCGCTGGAATGGCTGATGTCGTAGCACTCCAGGCGCTGCGGCGGTTCATCCAGGTTCAGCACCTCGGCCAGGGCGTCGAAACGCGCCGCGACGTGTTGACGGTTGGCCAGACGTGCACCCAATGCCTGCTCGGCGTTGGTCACCGCCAACTGCTGCCAGCGTGCCCGCGTGCCACGCACCCGGTGGCTGATAGTCAGTTCCCGACCACGCAGCTCATGAATGGCCTCGATCAGTGCGGGGAAGTCTTCGTGAACCACGTTGACGATCAACTCGCTCGGCAAGTCCCGCTCGGGACTGCTGACGAAGTACTGGCCGAGGAACGCCGCCATGACTTCGGATACGTCCTCTTCGATACCCACTTGCGGGAAGAAGTTCTTGCTGCCCAGGACCCGCCCACCGCGCACGCTGATGAGATGCACGCAGGCGCCGCCCGGATTGACGAAGGCAGCGATCACGTCGACATCGCCGGAGCCGCCTTCCATGCTCTGCTGATCCTGTACGCGGCGCAGCAGGCCAATCTGGTCACGCAGTTCGGCGGCGCGCTCGAACTCGAGGTTGATCGCCGCCTCTTCCATGCCCGCTGACAGTTCATCTGTCAGCGCATTGCTGCGCCCTTCGAGGAACATCACCGAGTGGCGCACGTCTTCGGCGTACACCTCAGGTTCCACCAGTCCTACGCAGGGCGCCTTGCAACGCTTGATCTGGTATTGCAGGCACGGCCGCGTACGGTTCTTGTAGTAGCTGTCCTCGCACTGACGCACGAAAAAGGTCTTTTGCAGCAGGCTCAGGCTCTCACGGATCGCCCCGGCGCTGGGATAGGGGCCGAAGTACTTGCCCTTGGCTTTTTTCGCCCCACGATGAATGCTCAGGCGTGGAAACTGGCCATCAGACAAGAACACGTAGGGGTAGGATTTGTCGTCGCGCAGCAGGATGTTGTAGGGCGGGCGCCATTCCTTGATCAGTGTCTGCTCAAGCAACAGGGCTTCAGTTTCGTTGGACGTAATCGTCGTTTCGACCTGGGCGATGCGCGCCACCAGCGCGGCGGTCTTGGGTGCCAGCCCGGACTTGCGGAAGTAACTCGACAGGCGATTCTTGAGGTTCTTGGCCTTGCCGACGTAGAGCAGACGCGCCTCGCTGTCGAACATGCGATAAACGCCGGGGCGTCCGCTGACCGTTGACAGGAATGCGCTTGGATCAAAGATTTCGGTCATTTTCAGAGGCTGGCATCAACCATGCCGTGACGAACCGCCAGCAGCGTCAACTCGACATCGCTGCTGATCGAAAGCTTCTCGAAAATTCGGTAACGGTAGGTGTTTACGGTTTTTGGCGACAGGCACAGCTTGTCGGAGATGATCTGGACTTTCTGGCAACCGACAATCATCAGCGCGATCTGGATTTCCCGCTCGGACAAGGCGTCGAACGGCGAATCGTTGGTCGGCTGGAAGGATTTGATCGCCAGTTGCTGGGCGATCTGCGGGCTGATGTAGCGCTGCCCGGCAAATACGAGGCGGATGGCCTGGACCATTTCCGGCAGCCCCGCACCCTTGGTCAGGTAACCGGCGGCTCCGGCCTGCAACAGACGGGTGGGGAACGGGTCTTCCTCGCAGACGGTGACGGCCACGACCTTGATGTCGGGATGGCTGCGCAGCAGCTTTCGGGTGGCTTCAAGACCGCCGATACCGGGCATCTTCACGTCCATCAGCACCACATCGGGTTTCAACTCACGTGCCTTGAGCAGGGATTCTTCCCCGGACTCCGCCTGGCCGACCACTTGCAGGCCGTCGATGTCCGCCAGCATTCGCGTAATGCCCGTACGAACGAGATCATGGTCATCGACTACTAGCACCCTAATCAAGCAGACACCTCGTGATTGGTCTTGTTGAGTTGCCGACACCTTAGCAAAAAGCGATTGGCAGACCTAGCGGCAAGCGCCATATAAAAAGTATCAATACATCTTGAAAGGCTTGTCTTATATGTGTTTCAGGCATTCAGGGCGCGAACATCACACTGCATTCTGAGGAAACACTCGTCGGCGCCGACTACCCGCAAGCCCTTTCGCTCGTAAAGCATTCTTGCCGGATTATTCTCGAACACCGTCAAGCGCAACGCCGGGCGACGCTCCTGGTCCGCCAGCGCCAAAACCTGATCGATCGCCCAGGAACCAGCCCCCTGACCGCGAAACCCCTCGACGACATGCAACTCACGGATATACAAGGCCCTGGCGTCCCGGCTCAAGCTGAAAAATCCCAGCCGCACGCCATCGCGCACGATCAAGCGATTGTCCCGCCCCGCCCAGGCGACGTCGAAGGCTTCGTCCTGCCAAAGCAGGTCGTACTGAATGTAATAGCGCAGCATGTTCTGGCAGGTCAGGTCGCGAGCGAAGCCCAGGTCGGCGGGCGTTGCCGGGCGCCATTCAAATCCGGCGGTGAGTGTCGATGCGGTCATGGCGGGTCGCGGGGAAAGTTGATAAGTGCGAAGTGTCACACCCCGGCGATAGAAAACACCATCGGCGATTGATAGCAATTTCTGATTGAATCCGCCTACCGGCCTCTAGTAAGCTCAGGCCATTCATCGGAGACACACCATGTTCAACGCCCTCTCACAGCGTCCTGCCGCCAGCGCCCCGCGCTCGGTTGCGGCTGCCCGGGCGAACAGTGCCTGTGCTCCGGCAAGCTTTTATTTTGGGTATTGGTTTAGCCACTGGCGCGCCTGATACCCAAACGGCGCCCACTTCAACGGGTCGCCACCAGAGATTTCTCAACCCCCGGTCGGCCTCCCGACCGGGGGTTTTGTTTTTTCAGCGCCTGAATTTTTGAAGCAGCACTTTTTGCACTTACCAGACATTTTGAGGATTCACGACATGAACTACGCCACCTATTACCGTTACGACACCTTTACCGCCTGGCGATTTAGCAGCCTCCGCTCGGGACAGCCTGCCGCCTCCGATCGGTCACCCAATGGTGGCAAGCACACACTCGCAGCCAATCCGGCCAATTGTCGAACACCCCTGTAGGGCCGAGCGCGCGGGAACGAACCCGCCGCTTGCCCAGGAAGCCTGAACATGAACTCGTCCGTCTCTGCTTTGCCGCTGTCCACCCTGAGCCCTGCCAACGAAGCGCTGACCCTGCGCCTGCCCAGCTCATTGCAACTCAAACAGCAGTTGCCCCTGAGCAATGACCTCACCCGCCAGGTCGCCACGCACCGCGACGCCGTACGCGCCATTCTCAACGGTGAAGACTCCCGTTTACTGGTCATCGTGGGACCCTGCTCGATTCACGATCCGCAATCGGCTCTGGAATACGCCGGTAACCTCGCCCGCCTCGCCGACGACGTCAGCGATCAAATGCTTCTGGTCATGCGCGCCTACGTTGAAAAACCGCGCACAACGGTCGGCTGGAAAGGCCTGGCCTACGACCCGCATCTGGACGGCAGCGACGACATGGCCGGCGGCCTCACCCTGTCGCGCGAACTGATGCGTGAAATGCTGCGCCTGGGTCTGCCGGTAGCGACCGAACTGCTGCAACCGATGGCCGCCGGCTACTTCGACGACCTGCTGAGCTGGGTCGCCATCGGGGCTCGCACTACCGAATCGCAGATCCATCGCGAAATGGCCAGCGGCCTGAACATGCCGGTCGGCTTCAAGAACGGCACCGATGGCGGCGTCGGCGTGGCCAGCGATGCGATGCGCTCCGCCGCCCACCCGCACCGTCATTTCGGCGTCGACACCCAGGGCCACCCTGCAATCATCCAGACACCCGGCAATCCCGATACGCACCTGGTTCTGCGCGGCGGCCATCGCGGCCCCAACTACGACCGCGCCAACGTCGCCCAGATCAACAGCGACCTGAGCAAGTTGAAGATCCCGGCGCGAATCATGGTCGACTGCAGCCACGCCAACAGCGGCAAGGACCCACTGCGTCAACCGGCCGTGTTTAACGATGTGCTGGAACAGCGCCTGCAAGGTGACCGGTCACTGATCGGGATGATGATCGAGAGCCACCTGTTCGAGGGCTGCCAGCCGTTGTCGGCGTCGCTCAAATACGGCGTGTCGATCACCGATGGCTGCCTCGGCTGGAGCGGCACGGAAGAACTGTTGCGCAACGCGGCGCAGCGGTTGCGCACGGCACGCGGCTGACAGGCTAATGGCATGGCGGGGGTAGGTCATTGCAGGACTCTGCTCTACCCCCGCCGAAAAGACGTCCAGACAATCCGAAACAGGCTTCCCGAGACCTCGAATATTCGCCTCCCACCTATTCCGTTTTCACCCTTTTACAGCGGCTTTTTCATACATCGGCCCGATGTCCGTGTGCTTTAGAGTGACGCCCTCGCACACCCACGAACTTCCGCGAAAAGGTACGAACATGCAACGGAATGCAAGCACTCTCCACCCCATCCTGCTGGTTCACGGCTTGTTCGGTTTCGACCGGATCGGCCCTTTTGGACTGTTCCACGACATCAGGCAAGCCTTGCGCAGCGCCGGCGCCAGGGTATTCATTCCACACTTGTCTGCCACTCACACCCACGAGGCACGTGGTGACCAGCTCCTGTCACAGGTCGAGCGTGTGCTCGAGGGCACCGGAGCCCAAAAGGTCAACCTGATTGGCCACAGCCAAGGTGCACTGGCGGCACGATATGCCGCTGCGGTGGCACCGCGGGTCATCGCATCCGTGACGTCGGTCAGCGGACCGAACCACGGTTCGGAGCTGGCCGATTTCCTGCGTAACGCGCTGACCCCAGGGCGCCTGCCGGAACGCGCAGCCGAAGCGGTGGCGACCCTGTTCGCCGACTTCCTCTCGTTGTTGAGCGGTAACCCACAGATACCGAAGAACGCTATCGCCGCACTCAATGCACTGACGACCGATGGCGTCCGCGACTTCAATCAAAAATATCCCCAGGGGCTGCCAAAAACCTGGGGCGGCAAGGGTCGCGAGGTGGTCAATGGCGTTCGCTACTACTCCTGGAGCGGCACCCTGCAGGGTGGTGTTGCACAGGAAGGGGCTAATGCTGTCGACTCCTTGCACGGATTCTGCCGGGCCTTTTCACGCTACTTCACCACCGAGGCCGAGCAAAACGATGGCCTGGTCGGGCGCTTCAGCTCCCACCTGGGCAACGTGATCCGCTCCGACTATCCGCTGGATCACCTGGATGTCATCAATCAAGCCGTCGGGCAAGTGCGTCAGGGCGTCGATCCGGTCGAGCTCTTCGTGCGACATGCCGAGCGCCTGCGAAAGGTTGGCCTTTAAGCATCGCCCTGGAACTTTGAGAAGAAATGGGCCACTGAATCCGGTAGGCTCGACACTTTACTGAACAGAGGAGTATTTCCCCATGGCTAAAGCCACTGCCCGTCACATCCTGGTTGCCAGCGAAGACAAGTGCAACGAACTCAAGGCGCAAATCGAGGGCGGCGCCGACTTCGCCGAAATCGCCAAGGCCAACTCCACCTGCCCGTCCAGCCGCCAGGGCGGTGACCTGGGCTCGTTCGGTCCAGGCCAGATGGTCAAGGAATTCGATACCGTGGTCTTCAGCGCACCGATCAACGTGGTGCAAGGCCCGGTGAAAACCCAGTTCGGTTACCACCTGCTGGAAGTGACCAGTCGTCAGGACTGATCTCGCTACAGCGCTTGACGCACAACGGCCCGCCTCTGGTGGGCCGTTGTGTTTCGCATGTGCGATACGACTGGCGAGGCACGCGCCGCTAGCGTACAACTTGCGGTTACCGATCACCCAGCTCTAAGGCTGACAATGCGACTGGCTTTCCCTACCTTTTTATTCACCGCCGCGACCCTGCTGTTGGGCGCCGCCGGTGTGAGCGCAGCGCCGCAACACGCCCTGACCGTCTACGGCGAACCCGCGAAATACCCCGCCGGCTTCAGCCATTTCGAGTACACCAATGCGCGCGCCCCCAAGGGCGGGACCATGCGTCGCTCGGCCGTCGAAATCGGCCATTTCGACCATGTGTTGCCTTACATAGACAAAGGCATCGGCGTCACCCAGATCGACGGTTTGCTTTACTCCCCGCTCGCCCAGCGCTCACAGGATGAGCCCTACACCGTCTACGGCCTGGTGGCGCAGAAGATGGAGCGCTCGGACGATGGCTTGTCCTTGCGTTTCTACCTGAATCCCAAGGCGCGGTTTGCCGATGGCAAGCCGATCACCGCCGAAGACGTGCGCTACACCTTCGACCTGCTGATGACTCAAGGCAGCCTGCGCTATCGCACGCAATTCGCTGACGTCAGCGGCGTGGTCGTCGAGTCACCGCTCAAGGTCCGCTTTGACTTCAAGAGCAACGAAAACCGCACCCTGCCCCTGGACCTCGCCACCCTGCCGGTGTTTCCCGAGCACTGGTGGAAAACCCGCGACTTCGCCGGTGGTGGCGGTTACGAGCCGCCGCTGGGCAGTGGCCCGTACAAGGTGAGCAAGGTCGATTCCGGGCGCAGCATCACCTTCGAGCGCAACCCCGACTGGTGGGGAAAGGACTTGCCGGTCAGCCGTGGCCTGTACAACTTTGACCATTTCAGCATTGAGTACTTCGGCGACACCGACGTTGCGCGCCAAGTCCTGCGCGGTGGCGCCTACGATTACAACCGCGAGTTTTCCGCCACCGGCTATTCCATCGGTTACGACAGCCCCGCCCTCAGCGACGGTCGCCTGCAAAAGGCCCACCTGGCGCAAAGTGCCCCACAATCGGCGCAAGGCTTTGTGTTCAACTTGCAAAATCCTCTCTTCCAGGACCGTCGTGTGCGCCAGGCCCTGGTGTTGCTGTGGGATTTCGAGTGGAGCAACCGGCAGATGATGCGAAACGTCTACATCCGCCAGCAGAGTTTCTTCTCCAATACCGATCTCGCCGCCCGGGCACTGCCGGACGCTGCCGAGCTTGCGATCCTCGAACCCCTGCGCGGCCAGATTCCCGACGAAGTGTTCACTCAAGTCTTCGAGGCGCCCAAGACCGATGGCAGTGGCGTGATCCGCGACAAGCAACTGCAAGCCTTGGCCCTCCTGGAGCAGGCCGGCTGGAAACCCGACGGCGATCAATTGGTGAATGCCGAGGGCAAGCCGCTGAGCTTTACGTTCCTGGTCAGCCAGAACGGCATGGACCGCCTGTTGTTGCCCTACAAGCGCACGCTGAAGCAGATCGGCATCGACCTGAACATCCGCCGTATCGACTCGTCGCAATACGTCAACCGGCTCATGTCCCGCGATTACGACATGATCGTCACCGGCTACCCGGTCACCACCTCGCCGGGCAACGAATTGAACAACTACTTCGGTTCGGCTTCCGCCAACGACCCGGGCTCCAACAACTACATGGTGCTCAAGAACCCGGCCGTGGACACCCTCGTCGCTGGACTCGTACGTGCCAGCACCCAGGCCGACATGCTGCGCTATGCCCACGCACTGGACCGCGTGCTGCAATGGAACTACTACTGGATTCCCAACTATTACCCGCCGGGCAGTTCCACCGTGTGGTGGAACCGCTTCGGCATTCCCAGCGTGCAAGCGGCGAATGACGAAGCCATCGAGAGCTGGTGGGAAGTGAGCACCACACCGTTGACCAACCAGCAGATGACCGCCGAACTGATCAAGCGCGGCCAACCCGGAGGGCCGCACTGATGTGGGTTTATATTCTGCGGCGCCTGCTGCTGATCATTCCGACGCTGGTGATCATCCTTCTGGTCAACTTCGTCATCGTCCAGGCAGCGCCGGGCGGCCCGGTAGAACAGGCCATCGCGCACTTGCAGGGCATCGGCGGCGCCAGTGTCGGCGGCGGTTCCAGCGACATGGCCAGCGGCAGCTCGCGAGCCAGTCGCGGCCTCGATCCGCAACTGATCAAGGAAATCGAAAAACAGTACGGCTTCGACAAACCCGCCCCGGAACGTCTGTGGCTGATGCTCAAGAGCTACGCACAACTGGATTTCGGCAAGAGCTTCTTCCGTGGCGCGACGGTGACCGACCTGATCCTGCAAAAAATGCCGGTGACCATCTCCCTTGGGCTCTGGGCCACGCTGATTACCTACCTGGTGTCCATTCCGCTGGGCATCCGCAAGGCCGTGCACCATGGCAGTCATTTCGACATCTGGAGCAGTACCGCGATCATCATCGGCTACGCCATGCCGGCGTTTCTGTTCGCGATGTTCCTGATCGTCGTGTTTGCCGGCGGCACCTCGCTGAACTGGTTCCCGGTGCGCGGGCTGGTCTCGGACAACTTCGAATCGCTGTCCACCGTGGGCAAGATTGCCGACTACTTCTGGCATCTGGTGCTGCCAGTGACGGCCCTGGTGATAGGCGGCTTTGCCACCTTGACCATCCTCACTAAAAACTCGTTCCTCAATGAAATCACCCGCCAGTACGTGGTCACTGCCCGCGCCAAGGGCATGAGCGAACGTCGCGTGCTCTACGGCCATGTATTCCGCAACGCCATGCTGTTGGTGGTGTCGGGCATTCCACAGGCGTTCATCAGCGTGTTTTTCGCCGGCTCCCTGCTGATCGAGGTGATCTTCTCCCTCGATGGCCTGGGACGCATGAGTTACGAAGCGGCGGTGTCCAGGGATTACCCGGTGGTCTTCGGATCGCTGTTCATCTTCACCCTGTTCGGCCTACTGATAAAACTGGTCGGGGACCTCTGCTACACCCTGGTCGACCCACGCATCGACTTCGCCGCGAGGAACGCCTGATGTTCAAGCTTTCGCCGTTGGCCCGTCGGCGCTTCGACCGTTTCAAGAAAAACCGCCGTGGCTGGTGGTCGCTGTGGTTGTTCGTCGGCCTGTTCCTGCTGACCCTGGGGGGCGAGCTGATCGCCAACGACAAACCGCTGGTGGTCAGTTACCACAACTCCTTGTACTTCCCGGTGTTCAAGCGCTACACCGAACAGGAGTTCGGCGGGCAACTGCCGTTCCAGGCCGATTACCGCAGCGATTACGTGCAGCAACTGATTAAAAAGGACGGCGGCTGGCTGCTGTTCCCACCCATCCCATTCAGCGACGACACCCCTAACTACGACCTGAACAAACCCGCACCCAGCCCGCCATCGAGCGTGAATTGGCTGGGCACCGACGACCAGGCCCGTGATGTCATGGCGCGGGTGATCTTCGGTGCGCGAGTGTCTATCCTGTTCGCGCTGATGCTGACCTTTGTCAGCGCCCTCATCGGCATCGCTGCCGGCGCGCTGCAAGGCTACTACGGCGGCTGGGTCGACCTGATCGGCCAGCGCTTGCTGGAAGTCTGGTCGGGTTTGCCGGTGCTGTACCTGCTGATCATCCTCTCGGGATTCGTCGAGCCGAATTTCTGGTGGTTGCTGGGGATCATGGCGTTGTTTTCCTGGCTGGCGCTGGTGGACGTGGTGCGCGCCGAGTTCCTGCGCGGGCGCAACCTGGAATACGTCAAGGCAGCCCGTGCGCTGGGCCTCACCGACCGCAAGGTGATCGTGCGGCACATCCTGCCCAATGCGATGAACGCGACATTGAGTTATCTGCCGTTTATTCTCACCGGGGCTATCTCGACGCTCACCGCTCTGGATTTCCTCGGTTTCGGCATGCCGGCTGGCAGTGCCTCGCTGGGCGAGTTGATCGGCCAGGGCAAGCAGAACCTGCAAGCACCGTGGCTGGGCCTGACGGCTTTTTTCACTTTGGCGCTGATTCTTTCCCTGTTGGTGTTCATCGGCGAGGCATTGCGTGATGCGTTTGATCCCCGCTCCTGAGCTACACCCTGAATCACGATCAGATAGTGAGACTTCGACATGAGTAACCTGATCGAAATCCGCAACCTCAGCGTGGCCTTCAGCGGCCAGACCGTGGTGCGCGACCTTTGCCTGGACATCCGCCCCGGTGAATGCCTGGCGCTGGTCGGCGAGTCAGGCTCCGGCAAATCGGTGACCGCGCACTCGATCCTGCAATTGCTGCCCGAAACCGACACACAATCCACCGGCAGCATTCGCTATCGCGGCAAGGAACTGCTCGGTGCCTCGTCGAAGGTGTTGCGCGAACTGCGGGGCAACCGCATCGCGATGATCTTCCAGGAGCCGATGACCTCGCTCAACCCGTTGCACAGCATCGAAAAGCAGATCGGCGAAACCCTGATGCTGCACAAGGGCCTGACCGGCAAGGTCGCACAGGCTCGTATCCTCGAATTGCTGCAACTGGTGGGCATCCAGAAACCCAAGGAGCGGCTCAAGGCCTATCCGCACCAATTGTCCGGTGGCCAGCGCCAGCGGGTCATGATCGCCATGGCCCTGGCCTGCGAGCCCGAACTGCTGATCGCCGACGAGCCGACCACCGCCCTCGACGTCACGGTGCAGCGCAAGATCCTGATCCTGCTCAAATCCCTGCAACAACGGCTCGGCATGTCGCTGCTGCTGATCAGCCACGACCTTAACCTGGTGCGCAGCATTGCCCAGCGCGTGTGCGTGATGAAGGCCGGGGAAATTGTCGAACAGGCGCCTTGCGAGCAATTGTTCACCGAGCCGAAACACCCCTACAGTTGCGTGCTGCTCAATGCGGAGCCGGAAGGCGAAGCCCTGCCCCGGGACGAGCGCGAGAAGGTACTGGAGGTGGACGACCTGCAAGTCAGGTTCGCCCTCGGCGGCGGGCTGTTCCGCCGCAAGACCTACCTGCATGCGGTGGACGGTATCAGCCTGAATGTGCAGCGCGGCAAGACCCTGGGGATTGTGGGCGAATCCGGTTCCGGCAAATCGACCCTGGGCCAGGCGATCCTGCGCCTGCTCGACTCCGAAGGCAGCATTCGCTTCCAGGGCCAAGCGCTGGATGGCCTGACGCAGAAACAGCTACGGCCCTGGCGCAAGAAAATGCAGGTGGTGTTCCAGGACCCATTTGGCAGCCTCAGTCCGCGCATGTCGGTGGCACAGATCATCAGCGAAGGCCTGGAAGTGCACAGCCACTCCAGCGCAAAAGATTGCGACGCTCAGGTCATCCAGGCGCTGCGCGAGGTGGGCCTCGACCCGGAGAGTCGCCATCGCTACCCCCACGAGTTCTCCGGCGGCCAGCGCCAGCGCATCGCCATTGCCCGGGCGCTGGTGTTGAAACCGGCGTTGATCCTGCTGGATGAACCGACCTCGGCCCTGGACCGCACCGTGCAAAAACAAGTGGTGGCCCTGCTCCGCCAGCTTCAGGAAAAACACGGCCTGACCTACCTGTTCATCAGCCACGACCTGGCGGTGGTCCGCGCCCTGGCCCACGACATGATCGTGATCAAGGACGGCAAAGTGGTCGAGAGCGGCGCCAGTCACGAGGTGTTCGAATCGCCGCAGCACCCGTACACCAAAGAGCTGTTGGCGGCGGCGCATCAGTTGTGACCGCGATGAGGCCCGACCAGACAACAAATAGTCAGGATCCACCCCCATGAACCCCACCGACAGCCTGAAGGACTACCAACGCGTCCGCCTCCTGGCAATCCGCTCGCTGTTCGAAATCATCGAGCAATCCAGCGAAGGCACGGTGATCGTCGACCGCGACGCCAACATCGTCTGGATGAACGAGCGCTATGCCCGGCGCTTTGGCCTGGAGTCGGCCGAGTTCGCCATCGGCAAGGCCTGCGAAAGTGTGATCCCCGGCAGCCTGCTGCGCGAGGTGGTGCGCACGGGTCGGCCGATCCTGCTGGACATGCAGGACACGCCCAAGGAACCGCTGGTGGTCATGCGCCTGCCGATCCACGACGATGCCGGCGTGGTGATCGGCGCCATCGGCTTCGCCCTCTTCGACGAACTGCGCACCCTCTCACCCATGCTCAAGCGCTACATGAGCATGCAGGAAGAACTCGCCTCCACCCGCTCGCTGCTGCGGGCGCGGCAGACCAAATACAACTTCGCCCACTTCATCGGCACCAGCGCCGCCAGCCTGGAAGTCAAACGACGCGCCCGACGCAGCGCCAGTGCGGATTCCCCGGTGTTGCTGCTGGGGGAAACCGGCAGCGGCAAGGAATTGCTGGCGCAGGCGATCCACGGCGCCTCGCCACGGGCGCACAAACCGTTCGTCAGCATCAACAGCGCGGCGATCCCCGAAGCGCTGCTGGAAGCCGAATTCTTCGGCACCGCCCCCGGCGCCTTCACCGGGGCCGATCGCAAGGCACGCGCCGGCAAGTTGCAGATTGCCCAGGGCGGCACCCTGTTCCTCGACGAAATCGGCGACATGCCCCTCCCGCTGCAAAGCAAACTGCTGCGAGTGCTACAGGAAAAGGAATTCGAACCGGTCGGCTCCAACGAAGTGATCCAGAGCGATGTGCGGGTCATCGCCGCGACCTCTACTGACCTTGAAGCGGCGATCAAGCGCGGCGAGTTCCGTGCTGACTTGTATTACCGGCTCAATGTGCTGCCGATCCAGGTGCCGCCGCTGCGCGATCGCCTCGACGACCTGCCCGCCCTGAGCGAGGCGATCCTCGAAGAGCTGCGCAGCCAGCACGAATTGAACCCCGAGGCCCTGGAACTGCTGGGGCAGCACGCCTGGCCTGGGAATATTCGCGAACTGCGCAATGTGCTCGAGCGGGCAGCGTTGCTCAGTGATGACTTGCAGCTCAACGCGCAGGATATTCGTGGGGCCATTGGTACGTTTGCCCCGGTGCAGCGTGCGGCGCCCGCAGTGGTTGAAGCGTTGGGCCATGAGACGTTCAGCCAGGCGCGAGAGCGGTTTGACAGGCAATTGATCGAGTCTGCCCTGGCGCAATGCGGGGGCAAGGTGGTCGAGGCGGCGGCGCGACTGGGGCTGGGGCGGTCGACGCTGTATAAGAAGATGGTGGCGTTGGGGATGGCTGAGTCTCAATAACGAGACATTGATCTCCGTTGTTAGACAGATCCAATCGCCGGCAAGCCCGCTCCTACAGTTCATGGGTTCAACGCAAACTCTGTAGGAGCGGGCTTGCCCGCGATGAGTCCTTCCCAGCCAACAAATGTCTCAAATCAGAGACAAAAATCTCTCCAGAACCCAAACAAAACAAATATTTCCTTATATTTCAACGTCTTACACACCTGGCACAAATCTAGCTAAAGCCCTTCGCCAACGCCTCACCCCACAAAAATAACAATCCCAGGAGACACACCATGAGTGTGATCATTGCCTTGGCAGCCCTTGCGCTGCTGATGCTTGCTGCCTATCGCGGCTACAGCGTTATCCTCTTTGCCCCCATCGCCGCCCTCGGCGCCGTGCTGCTCACCGACCCTTCCGCCGTCGCGCCCGCCTTTACCGGGGTGTTCATGGAGAAAATGGTCGGTTTCATCAAACTGTACTTCCCCGTGTTCCTGCTCGGTGCCGTGTTCGGCAAGCTGATCGAGCTGTCGGGTTTCTCTCGCTCCATCGTGGCCGCCGCCATTCGCCTGCTCGGCACCCGTCAGGCGATGCTGGTGATCGTGCTGGTGTGCGCCCTGCTGACTTACGGCGGCGTTTCGCTGTTCGTGGTGGTGTTTGCGGTCTATCCGTTCGCGGCCGAGATGTTCCGCCAGAGCAACATCCCCAAGCGCCTGATCCCGGCCACCATCGCCTTGGGTGCGTTCTCGTTCACCATGGACGCCCTGCCCGGCACCCCGCAGATCCAGAACATCATCCCCAGCACCTTCTTCAACACCACCGCCTGGGCAGCGCCGTGGCTGGGGTTGATCGGCACGATTTTCGTGTTCTGTGTCGGCATGCTGTTTTTGCAACGCCAGCGCAACAAGGCCCAGCGCGCGGGTGAAGGTTATGGCACCGAACTGCGCAACGAGCCGGAAACCGCCGCCGACATCAAACTGCCCAACCCGTGGATCGCCCTCTCGCCGCTCCTGGCGGTGGGCGTCATGAACCTGCTGTTCACCCAGTGGATCCCGCAGTGGTACGGCAAGACCCACAGCCTGGCACTGCCGGGCATGGCCGCACCGGTGACCACCGAAATCGCCAAGCTCACGGCGATCTGGGCGGTGCAGGCGGCATTGCTGGTCGGCATTCTCATGGTGCTGGCGTTTGGTTTCCAGGCGATTCGCAGCAAGCTGGCCGAAGGCAGCAAGAGCGCGGTCAGCGGTGCGTTGCTGGCGGCCATGAACACCGCCTCGGAATATGGCTTTGGTGCGGTGATCGCGTCCCTGCCTGGCTTTCTGGTGCTGGCCGACTGGCTCAAGAGCATTCCCAACCCGCTGGTCAATGAAGCGATTACCGTGACCCTGCTGGCCGGTATCACCGGCTCTGCCTCCGGCGGCATGAGCATTGCGCTGGCGGCCATGGCCAACGATTTCATTGCCGCGGCGCATGCGGCCAACATTCCGCTGGAAGTGCTGCATCGGGTGGCCGCGATGGCCAGCGGCGGCATGGACACGCTGCCGCACAACGGCGCGGTAATCACCCTGCTGGCAGTGACTGGCCTGACCCACCGCGAAGCTTACAAAGACATTTTCTGTATTACGCTGATCAAGACCCTGGCGGTCTTTGTGGTGATCGGTGTTTTCTACGCCACTGGCATTGTGTGAGGTAATCATGACCACTCTTACCGGCAAAACCGCACTGGTTACCGGCTCCACCAGCGGCATCGGCCTGGGCATTGCCCTCAGTTTGGCCAAGGCCGGCGCCAACCTGATCCTCAACGGCTTCGGCGACGCCTCGCAGGTCATCGCTGAGGTCTCTCAGTACGGCGGCAAGGTGGGCCATCACCCGGCCGACGTCAGCGACCCGGCGCAAATTGCCGACATGATCGCCTACGCCGACCGCGAGTTCGGCGGCGTCGACATCCTGGTCAACAACGCGGGCATCCAGCACGTGGCGCCGGTTGAGGATTTCCCCGTGGAGCGCTGGGATTCGATCATCGCCATCAACCTGTCCTCGGTGTTCCACAGTACCCGCCTGAGCCTGCCCGGCATGCGGCAGAAGAACTGGGGCCGGGTCATCAACATCGCCTCGGTGCACGGCCAGGTCGGTTCGGTGGGCAAGGCCGCGTACGTGGCCGCCAAGCACGGGGTGATCGGCTTGACCAAGGTGGTCGGCCTGGAAACCGCCACCACCAATGTCACCTGCAACGCGATCTGCCCAGGGTGGGTACTGACGCCGCTGGTGCAGAAGCAGATCGACGACCGCATCGCCGCCGGCACCGAACCGCAGCAGGCACAGCATGACCTGCTGGCGGAAAAGCAGCCGTCCCTGGAATTCGTCACCCCGCCGCAACTGGGCGAACTGGTGTTGTTTTTGTGCAGCGAAGCCGGCAGCCAGGTGCGGGGTGCGGCGTGGAATATCGATGGGGGGTGGTTGGCGCAGTAAAAAGACCACCATCTGACCTGTAGGAGCGAGCTTGCTCCGGGCGGCGTTCCGACGATTGCGGTGTGTCAACTACATCAATATTACTGACACGACTTCATCGCGAGCAAGCTCGCTCCTACAGGTAATGCCGTGCATACCTATAACAAGAGGCAACCCCATGTCCGAAATACTCTGGCAACCCACCCCCGAGCGCGTTGGCAAGAGCCGCATGGAGGCCTTTCGCCGGTTCGTCCAGCAGCGCCACACCCTGCACCTCGACGATTACGCCGCCCTTCACCAATGGTCCATCGACCACCGCAGTGACTTCTGGCAGGCCATCGTCGACTTCTTCGACATCCGCTTTCACACCCAGCCAGACGCCGTGCTGATCGAGCGCGAGCAGATGCCCAGCGCCCAATGGTTTCCCGGCGCCACCCTGAACTTTGCCGAGCACCTGCTGCGCCGCCGTGACGACGCCGTGGCGGTGATCGCCATCGGTGAAAACGGCCAGCGCGAACAGTTGACCTGGGCAGAACTGGCCGAACATGTCGCCGGCCTGCAAAACAGCCTGAAAGCCGCCGGCGTCGGCCTCGGCGACCGCGTGGCCGCGTGCATGCCCAACACCTGGCAAACCCTGGCCGCCATGCTCGCCACCACCAGCCTGGGCGCGATCTGGTCGTGTTCATCTCCGGACTTCGGCACCCAGGGCGTGATTGACCGTTTCGGCCAGATCGAGCCGAAAGTGCTGATTACCTGCGCCGGCTACCGCTACGCCGGCAAGGACATCGACCAGCGCGCCAAGGTCAACGAAATCCTCGAACGCCTGCCGAGCCTGCAACAACTGGTCGTCGTGCCGTACGCGCTTGCCGATACGCACATCAGCGACTACCACACCCATGCAGACGTCCAGCTGTGGGATGACTTTTACGAGGCCGGTGGCGAGCCGGACTTCGTCGCCGTGCCCTTCGACCATCCGCTGTACATTCTCTATTCCAGCGGCACCACGGGCGTGCCCAAGTGCATCATTCACGGCACGGGTGGCGTGCTGCTGCAACACGTCAAGGAACACGGCCTGCATTGCGACCTGGGGCCCGGTGACCGTCTGTTCTACTACACCACCTGCGGCTGGATGATGTGGAATTGGCTGGTCTCGGCCCTGGCCGTGGACAGCGCTATTGTGCTGTACGACGGCTCGCCGTTCGAGCCGGGCCCCGAGCGCTTGCTCGACCTGATCGACGACGAGCGCATCAGCGTTTTCGGCACCAGCCCGAAATTCCTCGCGACCCTGGAAAGCGCAGGCGTAAAACCTCGGCAGAGCCATGACCTGGGCAGCCTGAAAACCCTGCTCTGTACCGGCTCCGCGCTGTCGCCGCAAAGTTACGATTACGTTTACCGCGAACTCAAGACCGATCTGTGCCTGGCCTCGATGTCTGGCGGCACCGACATCATTTCCTGCTTCGTCAACGGCAATCCGTGGCTGCCGGTGCGGCGCGGCGAAATACAGGGCAAGAGCCTGGGCATGGCGGTCGAGGTGTGGAACGACGACGGCCAGGCAGTGGTTGGCGAAAAAGGCGAACTGGTCTGCACCCGGCACTTTCCAGCCATGCCGGTCGGCCTGTGGGACGACGCCAGCGGCGACAAGCTGCGCGCATCCTATTTCAGCCAGTTCCCCAGTGTCTGGGCCCAGGGTGATTACGCCGAAGAGTTGGCCCACGGCGCGATGATGATTCATGGCCGCTCGGACGCGGTGCTCAACCCCGGCGGTGTGCGCATCGGCACCGCCGAGATCTACCGGCAGGTGGAGAAAGTCCCTCAGGTGCTCGACAGCGTCGCCATCGGCCAGCAATGGCAAGACGACGTGCGGGTGGTGCTGTTCGTGCGATTGCAGGAAGGCATCGAACTGACCGAAGCCCTGCAACAGCAGATTCGCCAGGTGATTCGCGCCAACACCACACCGCGCCATGTGCCGGCGAAGATCCTGGTCGTCACCGACATTCCGCGCACCATCAGCGGTAAAGTGGTCGAGTTGGCGGTGCGCAATGTGGTGCATGGGCGGCCGGTGAAAAACACTGACGCCCTGGCCAATCCCCAGGCGCTGGAGCAATTTCGCGACAGGCCGGAGCTGCTTGATTGAGCATTACAGCGATATTTCCGGGCCGCCAGGTTTGACTCACGGCCCGGCCTGACCGAAGCTGGCGACCTGTAACAGTTTGTCAGCCCCGGATTCCTGCATGCCCCAGTCCCGTCGCTACCTGATCATCGGCCTCTGCGCACTGCTCGCCATCGGCATTGCCTGGCTGTTTCTGCGCAGCACCACCCCAGTGGTGCCCGAGGCGATCCGGCGTGGCTACAGCGAAGCGCTGACCCAGGCGCGAAATGGCCAACCGGGCGCGGCGCGGGTGCTTTATCAGCAATTGGGCAGGCCCGACCTCTCTCCTAAACGCCGAGTCTGGCTGCATGCCGAACTGCCCAACTATCCCAGCTCCGTCGCCTTGAAGCTGGCGGACGCCGACCTTCAACATCCCGCGCCCGAAGTGCGCATTGCCGCCATCAACAGCATCAGTGCCCTGGTGCCCAATGGGCAGCGCAGTTTGCTGCTGGGCCCGATGCTCGACGACAGCGAGCAAAGTGTTCGCCTGGCCGCCGTAAACGCGTTGCTCGGGCTGTCGCCAGACGAATTGGGTTTGTACTTCGGCCCCTTGGAACAAGCCATCGACGCCTGGGAGCAGGTGCTGATGCAGGCCCCCGACAGTGCCGACAATCAGTATCAGTTGGCGAGGCTGCACCTGCACAACGGCGAATACAAGGCGGCGCAACAGGCGCTGGACAACACCTTGCGCCTGGCCCCGGACAACCTGCCCGCGCTGGTGATGCAAATCGAGGTGCTCGACAAACAAGGCCAGGGCGAAGCCGCCCGGCTGCTGCTGGCCAAACAACTCAAAGCCCAGCCCGATTCCGCTTACCTTCAACACGCCTTGGGCATGTGGCTATTGCATCACGGCCAGAGCGAGTTCGCCCTGCTCGGCCTGTCCAAGGCCGTGGAGCTGGAACCGGACAACAAGCACTACCGCTACGACCTGGCAACGACGCTGCATGACGAGCAGGAACTGGAAGCGGCGCAAAAGCAATTGCAGGAGATCGTCCAGCGTCACCCGGCCGACCGCAAGGCGCGCGTACTGTTGATCAACTACTGGAAGGAAAGCGGGCAACTGCAGAACGTGCAGATCCTCCAGGCACAACTGGAACAGCTCAATCCGGACGACCCGGCACTGCAACAGGGTCTATAAAAAGACAAGAACCGTGGAACGCTCATCGCGACCAATGGTCAAGTGAAAAGGCAGTCCAACCAGGCCGTTGCGGCCTGTTGCCTCACTACCCGAGCCACCAGAGGGCATTCTTTGTCTACATCTAACGAGTTGATCAATGCAAAAGCGGCTACCGGTATCGAGGGTCTCGATGACATCCTCGCCGGTGGCTTGTCCCGTGGTCATGTATTTCTGCTGGAGGGTGAACCCGGTACCGGCAAAACCACTGTCGCATTGCAATTCCTGCTGGCCGGCGCGCAAGCCGGTGAGCGCTCGTTGTACATCACCCTGTCCGAAACCGAGCGCGAACTGCGCCAGGGCGCCGCTTCACACGGCTGGGAGCTGGATGAGAACATCCATGTCTTCGAACTGACCCCGCCGGAAAGCCTGCTCGATACCGAATCCCAGCAGAGTCTGCTGTATTCCTCGGATCTGGAGCTGGGTGAAACCACCCGGCAGATTTTCGACGCGGTCGAACGCTTCAAGCCGACCCGCGTGGTACTCGATAGCCTCTCGGAAATTCGCTTGCTGGCGCAGAGCTCGTTGCGCTACCGCCGGCAGATTCTGGCGATCAAGCATTACTTCGTGCGTTACGACGCCACGTTGCTGTTGCTGGACGATCTGACCACCGAGTCCCTGGACAAAACCGTGCACAGCGTTGCGCACGGAGTGATTCGCCTGGAAGAACTGACCCCGAACTATGGCGCTGAGCGGCGACGAGTGCGTGTGGTCAAGTACCGTGGTCAAAAGTACCGCGGCGGCTTTCACGACTTCACAATCCTGGAGGATGGCATACACGTCTTCCCGCGCCTGGTCGCGGCTGAACATCGCAGCAGATTTGTTCGCACACAACTCAAAAGCGGTATCAACGAAATGGATGCCTTGCTCGGCGGCGGCATCGAGACGGGGTCCAGCACCCTGATCCTCGGGCCCGCAGGCACCGGCAAATCGCTGATCTCGATGGTCTTTGCCGCAGCCGCCGTGGCCCGCGGCGAGAAAGCCGCGCTGTTCATCTTCGATGAAGAGCTGGGCCTGCTGTTCGAGCGTATGAGAAGCCTGAATATCGACCTCGAAGCCCTGCAAGCCACAGGCAACTTGATGATCGAGCAAGTTGACGCCGCCGAACTCTCTCCCGGCGAGTTGTCTCATCGCGTGCGCCGCTGCGTCGACGACCACCAGATCAAAACCGTGGTCATCGACAGCCTCAATGGTTATCAAGCGGCGATGCCGGAAGAGAATGCGCTGGTGCTGCACATGCACGAGTTGCTGCTGTACCTCAATCGCAGGGGCACAGCGACCTTCATGACTGTCGCCCAGCATGGCCTTGTCGGCGACATGATGGCCCCCGTCGATATCACCTATCTGGCGGACACTGTGATCCTGCTGCGCTACTTCGAAGCGGCGGGCAAGGTGCGCCGCGCCATTTCCGTGATCAAAAAGCGCACGGGCAGCCATGAGTCCACGATCCGTGAATACCGCATCAGCTCACGAGGCATGACCATTGGCGAGCCGCTGGACGCGTTCCAAGGCGTACTGCGTGGCGTACCGACCTACCTGGGTGCCAAGCAGCCACTGCTCACCGACGAGGCGTCGTAATGGTTCAGCCAGCAACGTCCGAGCGGGCGATCATCCTCGCCCCGCTCGGACGTGACAGCCAGATTGCCCTGATGATGCTCAACGAGGCGGGTTACGCGGGTGTCGTGACTCGCGACCTCGTCGGCCTGTGCGCAGAACTGGAGCATGGCGCCGGTCTGCTGTTGATTTCGTCCGAGGCATTGCTCGGTGCTGACATGGCGCCACTGATCGATCTGATCGATCAGCAACCGGCCTGGTCTGACCTGCCCATCGTGCTAATGACTCACCGGGGCGGGTCGGAACAGGGGCCCGCCTCGCGACTGGGCGTGCAACTGGGCAATGTCACATTTCTCGAGCGGCCCTTTCACCCCGCCACCCTGATCAGCCTGGTGACCACCGCCTTGCGCGGGCGCAGGCGACAATACGAAGCCAGGGACCGGTTGATTGACCTGAGCCAAAGCGAAATGCGCCTGCAGAACATCCTCGAAACCCTGGAACTGCAAGTCGAGGAGCGCACCGCAGAACTTCGCCACAACGAAGAAGCACTGCGCCAGTCGCAGAAAATGGAAGCGGTCGGTCAATTGACCGGCGGCATTGCCCACGACTTCAACAACATGCTGACCGGCATCATTGGCAGCCTGGAGCTGCTGCGCCGGCGCCTATCCCGGGGGCGTCTCGATGACCTCGATGGCCTGATCGACCTGGGCGTGACCTCGGCCAATCGCGCGGCGGCCCTGACCCATCGGTTGCTGGCCTTTTCCCGGCGCCAGTCGCTGGACTCCAAACCGCTGCAAATGAACGCACTCGTCATCTCCATGGGCGAACTGCTGCAACGCAGCATCGATGAGAGCATTCAACTGGAGATGCACCTGGACCCAGCGTTGTGGGTGGCCGAGGCCGACCGCAACCAACTGGAAAGCGCCCTGCTCAACCTGGTGATCAACGCCCGGGACGCCATGCCCGACGGCGGCAAACTCGTGGTGCGCACCGACAACCGGCAACTGGGGCGCGATTTCACCGATGCCCACAGCAACCTGGAGCCCGGCGACTATGTCGTGCTCAGCGTCACCGACAACGGCTGCGGCATGCCACAGAGCACGATCAATCGCGCCTTCGATCCGTTTTTTACCACCAAGCCGATTGGCCAGGGCACTGGCTTGGGCCTGTCGATGATCTACGGCTTCAGCAAGCAGTCAGGCGGACACGTGGCCATTGACAGTCAAGAAGGCGAAGGCACGACAGTCAGTTTGTACCTGCCGCGCTTTGGCGGCGACCTGCCGCTGGAGCGCCCGACAGACATCGCCCACCCCTTGTTTGCACAGAAAGGCGAGACCGTGCTGATCGTCGAAGACGACCCGGCCGTGCGGGTGCTGGTGAGTACGGTATTGAGTGACCTGGGCTATGGGTTCGTGGAGGCGGCTGACGCCGATAGCGCCCTGCCGATCCTCGATTCTGCGCAGCGCATCGACCTGATGATCAGCGACGTCGGCCTGCCCGGCATGAATGGCCGGCAACTGGCGGAGATCGGTCGACAATACCGACCGGACCTCAAGGTGCTGTTTATCACCGGCTACGCCGAACACGCAGCGGTGCGCGGGGGTTTTCTCGACCCTGGCATGCAAATGATCACCAAACCCTTCACCTTCGACCTGCTGACGGCGAAGGTGCGGGAGATGATCCGGGTCTGAAGCCAATCCCCTGCTTGCGATGGTCGACCAGACACCGCAGGCAGTCAGGCTGCCCGCGTCATCGTTAAAGATTATCGCGACGGTTCGACGCCTCGACAAGCCCGCTCCCACAAAAGATCAAAAGCATCCCGCGATCCCCTGTAGGAGCGAGCTTGCTCGCGATGGTAGACCGGCCACCGCGGGCACTCAGGCTACCCGCGTCATCGTTAACGACCATCGCGGGCAAGCCCGCTCCCACAAAAGATCAAAAGCATCCCGCAATCCCCTGTAGGAGCGAGCTTGCTCGCGATGGTAGACCGGCCACCGCGGGCATTCAGGCTACCCGCGAAAGCGATGTGTCAGACACCGCTCATTGGCATGACACACCGCAGTCGCAGGTAAATCCCTACTCCAACATGTCCTGCATCAGTTCCTGCAGCTCATCCAGGTCAAACGGTTTGGCCAGGATGGGCGCCTTGCGCGTGATCGGGCTGTCGGTCTCGCGGATTTCCTGCGGGTAACCGCTGATGAAAATCACCTTCAGTTCCGGCCGCAGCTTGACCGCCGGCTCGGCGATCTGCACACCGGAGATCCCGCCCGGCAGGCGAAAATCGGTGATCATCATGTCCAGGTGCGGTTTGCTCGCCAGGATCGCGAATGCCTCCTCGCCGTTTTCGGCCTGCAGCACCCGATAACCCTCCCCCGACAGATAAGCCGACAGCACCATCAGAATCGAGGGGTCATCTTCGACGATCAGTACCACGTCTTGTGCATCTTCACTCATGGGAAGCCTTTGTTCGGTCAATAGCTGCTGATACGACCGTGAGGTCGATCAGAGGTTGCGTTCGTCCGTCTGTTTTCCTACAGCGGCAGACAAACGCGAAACAGGGCGCCTTCGCCAATCCGGCTGTCGACGGTTATGGTGCCGCCATGGGCGGTCACGATCTGTTCTGAAATAAACAACCCCAGGCCCAGCCCGGCGACCGCGTGCTTGGCGGTCACCCGTTCGAACTGCTGGAAAATGCGCTTCTGGTTTTCCTCACCAATGCCGATGCCAAAATCGCGCACTTCCACCCGTGCCTGGTCCTGCTCACTGTACACCTTCACGTCGATCGGGCCCTTGGCACCGTAACGCAAGGCGTTGGTCAGCAGGTTGGAAATCACCTGCTCGATACGAAATTCGTCCCAATTACCCACCACTGGCTGCTCAGCGTCCAGGGAAACCGTGCATTCGGCGGCATCGATCTGCGGCATGAAACTCTGTAACAAGTTGCGAACCAGCACCGAAAGGTCGAAGCGTGTCGGTCGTATCGACAGCTTGCCCGTACGTATCCGTGACACATCGAGCATGTCTTCGATCAGGCGGATCAGGCTCTTGATTTGCCGTTCGTCGCGATCGACCATCGCGTGCATCTTGTCCAAAGTAAACGCCGCAGCGTTATCCCGGGCCAGGTGCATCTTGCGTAGCTGGGTTTCCAGGATCAGGCCGTTGAGTGGCGTGCGCACTTCGTGGGCAACAATCGACATGAAGTCATCGCGCATGCGGACCGCCTGCTGTAATTCCAACTGCGTGCTCTGCAACTCCTTAAGCAGCGCTTCCTGTTCGCGGCGGCTCTGCTCCAAGGCTTCGACCTGTCGCTGCATGGCCTTGCTCTGGCGGTAGAGCTCGACGAAGACATTGACCTTGCTCTTGACCGCGTGGATATCCAACGGCTTGTGAAGGAAGTCCACCGCCCCGCTTTCGTAGCCCTTGAACGCGTAGTTCAGCTCGCGGCCTGCGGCACTGACGAACACAATCGGGATGTGCTTGGTTTTCTCCGTGCCACGCATCAACTCGGCCAGTTCGAAGCCGTTCATGCCGGGCATCTGTACGTCGAGGATGGCCATCGCGAATTCGTGTTGCAGCAATAACGACAGGGCCTCGTCAGCAGACAGCGCCTTGTACACCACGCGATCTTCGCGCTTGATCAGCGCTTCGAGCGCCAACAGGTTTTCCGGCAGATCGTCGACGATCAGCAGCTTGGTTTGGATATTACTTAACATGCGATTCGTTCCAGCTCGGCAAGCAGACGGCCAATGCCGTGGATGGGGAGAATGTGATCAGGCTGGTGAGTGTCCAGCGCGGCCAGGGGCATGGTCGCGACCTGCGCCTCGTTCGGATCTTGAACGATGGTCAGGCCACCCTGTCGCTTGACCTGCGCCAAGCCCTTCGCGCCATCGCGGTTGGCACCGGTCAACACCACCGCCGCCAGGGACGGGCCGTAGGCATCCGCCGCCGACTCGAACAGAAAGTCGATGGCCGGGCGCGAGTAATGCACACGGTCTTCCAGGCTCAGGGAGAAGCTGCGGTCCTGTTCTATCGACAAATGATAGCCGGGCGTCGCGAAATACAGGGTGCCCGCCTCGACGGGACTCTTGTCACCCGCCTCTTCGACACGCATCGCCACGCGGCGGGCGAACACCTCGGCCAACTGGCTGCGGCGCTCGTCCGGCAGGTGCAGGACAACGATGATCGGCAGCGTGAAGCCTTGACGCAAAGGGCCGAGAAGCGCCATCAACGCTTCCACACCACCGGCCGACGCGCCGATCACGATGGCCTCTACCCGAGGTAAATCCGCAGCCTGGCTCATGATTTACGGTAGATCCGTTCTTGTTTCACCAACGGCTCGAATTGGTTGCCGAAGCTGGAAAAGTCCGGGGTTTCCTTGCTGCCCAACACCAGGAATCCCCGATGGCACAAGGATTCATGGAACAGCCCGAAGGCCCGATCCTGTAGTTTTTTATTAAAATAAATCAGTACGTTACGGCATGAAATTAACTGGGTTTCCGAGAACACGCTGTCCGTCGCCAGGCTGTGGTCGGCGAAGGTCACGTTCTCACACAGACTCTTGTCGAAAATCGCGTAGCCATAGGCGGCGGTGTAATAGTCAGCAAACGAGCGCTGACCACCGGCCTTCTGGTAGTTATGCGTGTAGGCGCGGACATTTTCCATGGAGAAAATCCCCTGTTTGGCCTTCTCCAGCGAGCGCGGATTGATGTCGGTGGCATAGATGATTGTGCGCTCCAACAAACCTTCCTCGCGCAGCAGGATGGCCATCGAATACACCTCTTCGCCGGTGCTGCACCCGGCGATCCAGATCTTGATCGAGGGGTAGGTCCTGAGCAGCGGCACCACTTCCCGGCGAATGGCCAGGAAGTGCGAAGGGTCGCGGAACATCTCGCTGACCGGGATCGTCAGCAGTTGCAGCAACTGCATGAAAGCCGTGGGATCGTGCAGCACCTTCTCTTGCAGCGCCGAAATGGTCGCGCATTCGAACTGGTTCAGCGCATGCAACACCCGACGCTTGATCGACGCCCCGGAATAGTCACGAAAATCGTAGCTGTATTTGAGGTAAATCGCCTCGATCAACAGCCGCAGCTCGATTTCGCTGTTGTGCTCCTTTGAATACGTACGTTCCACTAAATGCGTTCCATCTTCGGTAACCACACGCGAATCAGCGAGAAGAGGCGGTCCAGGTCAATGGGCTTGGCGAGGTAATCGTTGGCGCCCGCCTGCAGGCAGCGCTCCTGATCGTCCTTCATGGCCTTGGCGGTCACTGCGATGATCGGCAGCTTGCGCCAGCGCGGATCCTGGCGGATCAGGCTGGTGGCCTCGAACCCGTCCATCTCCGGCATCATCACGTCCATCAACACCAGATCGATGTCCTCGACTTCGTTGAGTTTCTCGATCGCTTCGCGACCGTTGCGGCCAATGACCACCACGGCGCCCTTGTGCTCCAGCGCGCTGGTCAGGGCGAAGATGTTGCGAACATCGTCGTCCACCAGCAGCACCTTGCGACCCTCGAAGACCTTGTCGCGGCTGCGCGCGGTCTTGAGCATCGTCTGGCGCTCATGGGACAACTTGGATTCGACTTTGTGCAGAAAGAGTGTGACCTCGTCCAGCAGGCGCTCCGGGGAGCGCGCGCCCTTGATGATGATCGAGCGTGAATATTTGCGCAGCTCGGCCTCTTCGTCACGGGTCAGGTTGCGCCCGGTGTAGACGATGACCGGCGGGAAGGAACAGATTTCCTCGGTGGACATGCGCTTGAGCAGGTCATTGCCGAGCATGTCCGGTAACTTCAGGTCGATGATCATGCAGTCGTAAATGTGCGTGCGCAGCAGATCCAGCGCGTCCTGGGCCAGGCCCACGGCGGTGATCTCGATGTCATCATCGCCGATCAATCGGGCGATGCTGTCGCGTTGCAGATCGTCGTCCTCCACCAGCAGCACGCGCTTGACCTTCTGGGTCAGCTTGGCTTCGAGGCGGCCAAACACGTCCTTGAGCTCTTCGCGGGTGGTGGGCTTGACCGCATACCCGATGGCGCCCATGTGCATGGCGGCCTCGACGCGGTCCTCGACCGAAATCACGTGCACCGGAATATGCCGCGTCTCGGCGTTTTCCTTCAGGCGCTGCAACACCGTCAAGCCGGAATGGTCCGGCAGGCGCATGTCGAGCAGGATGGCGTCGGGGATGAAATCGCTTGCCAGCTCGTAACCTTCGTCGGCGCCATGGGCGACCAGGCACTGATAGCCCAGTTCGTGCGCCAGGTCATAGAGGATGTGCGCGAAGTTCGGCTCGTCTTCCACCACCAGAATACAGCGGGTCTTGAAGGGCGCCATGGTGCGGTCGTCCTCAAAACGCGGAATCTGCACCTCGGTAACCCGTGCTGCCAGCAGGGCGGCCGGCGCGCTCGGCATGCTCGCCACCGGCGCAACCCGCAATGGCGTCGCTGGAGCATCTCCCGATTCCACATACTCCTGCGGCAGCACCAGGGTGAAGACACTGCCCTGCCCCGGCGCACTGGTGACACTGATGGAGCCGCCCAGCAGCGCCGCAAGGTCACGGGAAATCGACAGGCCCAGCCCCGTACCGCCATAACGGCGATTGGTGGTGCCATCGGCCTGACGGAACGCCTCGAAAATGCTCTCCTGCTGATCGGCAGCAATGCCGATCCCGGAATCGCGCACGACAAACGCGATGCCGTCGTGGGGCTGACTGGCAACCGTCAGGCTGACCGAGCCCTGCTCGGTGAACTTCACCGCGTTGGACAACAGGTTCTTGATCACTTGCTCCAGGCGCTGGCGGTCGGTGAAGATCGTCGTCGGCGAGCCCGGCTGGACGTCGATCCGGAACTCCAGTCGCTTGTCTGCCGCCATCGGCTCGAACATGCTGCGCAAACCGTCCACCAGGCGCGCGACGCTGGTGGTTTCCGGGCGCACTTCCAACTTGCCGGCCTCGACCTTGGAAATGTCGAGAATGTCATTGATCAAGTTGAGCAGATCATTGCCGGCCGAATAGATCGACTCCGCGAACTTGACCTGTTCGGCGCTAAGGTTTTCCTGGGGGTTTTCCGCCAGCAGCTTGGCCAGGATCAACGAACTGTTGAGCGGCGTGCGCAGTTCGTGGGACATGTTGGCGAGGAATTCGGACTTGTACTTGCTCGAACGCTGTAGTTCTTCGGCACGCTCTTCCAATTGCGCCTGCGCCTGGTTGAGTTCACTGTTCTTCAGGTCCATGGCGTCGCGCTGGTCGGCCAGGGTCTGCGCCTGTTCGGCGAGCTGTTCGTTGGTCTGCTCAAGCTCAACCTGCTGGGTTTCCAGGTGAGCCTGGGATTCCTTGAGCACCCGCGACTGTTCTTCCAGCTCTTCGTTGGCGGTCTTGAGTTCTTCCTGCTGGACTTGCAACTCTTCATTGAGCTGCTGGGTTTCAGCCAGCACTTCCTGCAAGCGCTGGCGATAGCGCGCCGCCTCGATGGACGTGCCGATATTGCCGGCGATCAGTTCAAGCAATTCAACGTCGCGGTCGTCCAGCGGGCGCAGGAAGCCGAGCTCGATCACGCCGTTGACGCGTTTATCATCGCTGGTCGGCACCACCAACACGCTGTGCGGCAGGCCTTCGCCAAGGCCCGAGCTGACTTTGAAATAATCCTGCGGCACCGAGTCCAGACGAATCAAACGCGCCTGTTGCGCCACCTGGCCGACAATGCCTTCGTCGCTGTAAATGTGCTGTTCCAGGGCTTCCTGCTCACGGGAAAAACCGTACGTCGCGATGCGCTTGAGCCCGCCGTGTTCTTCACGCACGTAAAGCGCCGCGACGGCTGTGCCCAGGTACTGCGCACAGAACTGCAGAATGTTGCGACCCAGTAGATTGAGCGACAACTGCCCCAGCACCTGCTCGGCCAGTTCGGTCTGGCCATTGCGCAGCCACGCCTGTTTTTCCAGGCGCTGGGCGCTGGCGTTCTGTGCCGCCAGGTTGGCCGCATAATTTTGCGACAGATTGAGCAGATCGCGCCGACCGATGTACGCCAGCAAGGCGCTGATGGCGAAGATGAACACCAGATAGAGGCTGATGCTCCAGATCGTCGTGCGGCGCACATCGGCATTGCGCGAGGCGCGCAATTGCTGCTCGGTGGCCACGACGTCCTCGAACTGTTTGCGCACCTCGTCGGTCAGGCGTTTGCCGCGACCCGCCTTGACCGCACTGCGATAATCCCCGGAGGAGCGTTGCAGGTCGATCAGGTTCTGGGCGTACGCCCCCCACTCCTTCTGCAGCGCCTGGATCTGGTGCAGGCGATCGGTCTGTACCGGGTTGTCCGCGGTCAGTTCCAATAGCGTATCAATGGTCACCGTCAGCCTTGGTTTGGCCGTTTCGTAGGGTTCGAGGAATTTCTCGTCGCCACCCAGCAGAAAGCCGCGCATGCCGGTTTCCTGGTCAACGGTAAGTTTCACCGCTTCATTGGCGTTATTGATCACTCGGTCGGTGTGCTCCACCCACTGAATCACTGACAACAGATAGGTGATCAAGACTACGAAAAATATCGCGCTGAGCGCGCCGACGCCCAAGGGCAGGCTGATATTACGGCTCAGCAGTTTACGAAAGCGTTGTTCATCAACCGAAGACGCTGTGGTCATGGGTGGGCCTTGTCGTCTGTTGGAATATTGGAAAACGGGGATTTTGCCCCAAATGCGCCACATGGATCCATTTTTCTGACGTTTTTGTGCGCAAAATCCTACATTGCACTGCGCCCGCCGGGCAGAGCGCGTTATCCTTGTCCGCGCATGCGCAGCTATTCTTTTTCCAGGTCCATTGGGAACTAGTAGGGCTTCGTGACTTACTCATGCAAGAGTCCGGCACTTCTTATCGACTGGACACAGTACCTTCAACCTCTGAGAGCCCCTTTATGTCCGCCGAACAATCCACCATCCTGGTCGTCGAAGACGACGACATCGTGCGTATGCTGATCGTAGATGTCCTGGAAGAGCTGGAGTTCAAGGTTTTGGAGGCCGACGGCGGCGAGCAGGCCCTGGCGTTTCTCAACGACAGCTCCCAGGACATCCACCTGATGATGACCGACTTCGGCTTGCCCGGCATGGATGGCCGGGAACTGGCCACTCAGGCACGCATGGCGCGTCCCCTGCTGCCGGTCCTTTTCGCCAGCGGCTACGCCGAGAACATCGATGCGCCCGCCGACATGCATGTCATCGGCAAGCCGTTCTCCATCGACCAACTGCGCGACAAGGTCAAAGGCATTCTTAATCAGGGCTGATGGAGGCCTGTGCCCGTCGGGTAACCACCTCAGTCATTATTTAATGTCGCCCCGGCTCTCCCCCCTCCCGCGCTTCTAGGAATTTCCCGCATGAATCAGCCCCGCGCCACCAGAATCCTGGTCATTGGCTATGTCTGGCCCGAACCCAAGTCTTCGGCGGCGGGCGGCTATGTCATGCAACTGCTCGGGACGTTCCTGCAACAAGGCTGGGACGTGACGTTCAGCAGCCCCGCAGGCGCGGGCGAGCATCAGGAAGACCTGACCGTGCTGGGCATCCGCGAAGTGCCGATCGAATTGAACAACAGCAGTTTTGATGCCTTCGTCAGCGACCTGGCGCCGGACATCGTGCTGTTCGAGCAATTCATGATGGAAGAGCAGTTCGGCTGGCGCGTGGAAAAACACTGCCCCGAGGCGCTGCGCGTATTGGCCACCCAGGACCTGCAAAGCCTTCGCCACGCCCGGCATCAACGGCTCAAGGACCGTCTGAAGGCCAGTGACGATGACAACGACTTCAGCGCCTTGTTTGCCCCGGCGTTGCGCGAAGAATTCGAACTGATGGCCGATACGGACCTGGCCAAGCGGGAAATAGCGGCGCTGTACCGTTGCGACTTGAACCTGATGATCTCCGAAGTGGAAATCGAGCTGCTGGTCGAGCAGTTCAAGGTGCCGCGCAGCCTCCTGCACGGGTGCCCGTTGATGGTCGAACCACCGAGCGCCGCGCCAGCCCCATTTGAAGCGCGGGCGAACTTCCTGAGCATCGGCAACTTTCGCCATGCGCCCAACTGGGATGCGGTGCTGTGGCTGAAAAACACCGTTTGGCCGCTGATCCGCCAGCAGTTGCCCACGGCGCAACTGCATATTTATGGCGCCTACACGCCACCCAAGGCCACGGCGCTGCATAACGCGGCCCAGGGTTTCCACGTGATGAACTGGGCCGAAGATGCCTTGCAGGTGATGAGCGCCGCGCGGGTGTTGCTGGCCCCGCTGCGCTTTGGTGCGGGCATCAAGGGCAAGAACCTCGACGCGATGCTCTGCGGCACGCCTAACGTCACCACGCCGATCGGCGCCGAAGGCATGCACGGCGAGGCCGACTGGCCCGGGGCGATTACCCGAACGGCCCGCGAGTTCGCCGATCAGGCCGTGAAGTTGTACACCGACCAGGCCCTTTGGCAGAGGGCCCAGGCACAGGGATTGTCACTGTTGACCGAGCGTTACCGGCAGTCCGTCCACGGTCCGGCCTTGATCCAAAGGCTGTCCGAGTGCCGGCAACACCTGGCAGACATTCGCCGGGACAATTTCACCGGCAGCATGCTGCGTCATCACCAGCACAAGAGCACCCAGTACATGGCGCAGTGGATCGAGGCGAAGAACCGCAACGTTCAGTAGCAAGGTCGGGATTGGTTTTCTGTTTTTCTGTCCTTATACCTGACACTCACAGATAAACCCCATTCAGCCACAAGGAATGTACGCTGATGAACAAACGCACCTGGATGAGCACCATCCTCGAGGTCGATACCCTCAAACTCACCGACATCGTCTGGCCCTGTGCCCACAATGCCGGCATGGACAAGAAGGCCCCCAACTACGATGTGATCGTCGGCACCTGGACCACGTGCCAGAACGATTCGTTCGCCTTCCAACTGGCGAACGGCATCCGCGCATTCGATTTGCGCCTGGGCTACCGGGAGGACGACGGTCAACCGGTCTTTTACTTTCATCACCGCGGTTTTGAATCCCATCGGCGGCTGGACGAACTGATCGATGCCGTTCTGGCATTCGTCGATCGCCATGAGCATGAGTTCATCGTCCTGGACTTCCACGAACTGGGCGACGACCAACCGTTCGACTCGCGCAAACTTGGCGAAACACTGATGAGTCGGCTCGGCTCGCGTTGCGTGCTCGCCATGGACGCCTGGAAAACCATTGGGCAGCTCAAGGCCGACAGTTCGCTTCGACGGATCGTCATGTCGGCGCCACCATTACCCGGTGTCAACGGCTCGCATTTCTGGCCGCGAATCCCGCATAAATGGTTGGACAGCTTATTCACCAGTACCGATGAACTCAGGCGCCACATCGGCACGACCCTGCAAAACCTGTCGAATGAAACCTTCCTGTGGTCGCTCTCGGCCACCGGTTATTCGCTGCTGCGCGGGCCTCTGCCGCTGAAGGATGAAATCAACGACTGGTTTAATACCGCTGGCGACTGGGTGACCCGTTGCAGCCTGATCAATGTCGACTTTTTCGACGAATCGAAGATCGTCCAATACTGCTGGAGCGCCAGCAGCATGAAGGCCGTCGCCCGGCAAGACAGCTGAACCAGGCTGGCATTAAGCGGCACGAAAGAGGCATGATCGGTAGGCGAAAATAAAAAAAGCGCCTCGACATGACCCGAACCGCCCGAGTGACCGACCCTTCCTACGAACTGATGGACGACCACAACGGTTTGTCCATCATTTATCGCCAGCATGGCTTCCCCTGCCCGCTGGTGCGCTGGCATTTCCACAAGGAGTACGAACTGCACCTGATCGTTGCCAGCTCCGGCAAGGTGTTCATTGGCGACTACATCGGCAACTTCCACCCTCAAACGCTGTTTCTCACCGGCCCCAACCTGCCTCATAACTGGATCAGCCAGGTGGCCGAAGATGAGGTGGTGCCCAAGCGCGACATGCTGGTCAACTTCACCGACGAACTGTTCGAGAGCGGCCACCAGGTGTTTGCCGAACTCAAGACCCTCGCACCGTTGCTGGAGCGCGCGCAGTACGGCATCGAGTTTCGCGCCAAGCACACCATCCGCCAGGCCATGACCTTGATGCAGCGCATTGCCGATACTCAGGGCGTGACCCGCCTGGGGCATTTTTTCATCCTGCTCGAGCTGCTCGCCAGCTGCGACGATTACCAGTTACTGTCCGGAGCGACCACGCCGCAACTGGCGGACGAGCACAACGTAGACCGCACCAACCGCGCGGTGGACTACATTTTCGCCCACTACGCCCGCGAGCTCCCGTTGGAGGAAGTCGCCGAGCACCTGGGCATGAAGCCGACCTACTTCAGCCGCGTGTTCAAACAAGCCACCGGCCGCAACTTCATCGAATTCGTCAATCGGCTGCGCATCAGCAAGTCCTGCGAGTTGCTGGCCGATGGTGATAAGCCAGTGACGGATGTGTGCTTTGAGTCGGGGTTCAACAACATTTCCAACTTCAATCGGCGCTTCCAGCAGCTCAAGGGCATGACCCCATCGCACTATCGGCGGTTGGTGGTGCAGCGTTTGACCGAGCAGAATCTGGGCTGACTCAAGGTTCTCTGTGGGAGCGGGCTTGCCCGCCCCCCCAGTGGCCAGCTATCCAGTGCAAAAAAGTATCAGTCAAAGTGCGATGAACGATTTGTCTCATCGCCCGTTGAAGGCTGTAATCAGCGCACCTCTTCCATCGATGGAAGACACAAAAACAATAACTGTCCTTCTGCGACCCGCCGGGTGCAGAAAAGGAGTGCACGATGCAACCTTCTGTAAAAGCTCTGCTCGCCCTCACCTGCATGACCCTCAGCAGCGTCAGCCTCGGCGCCCAGACGCTGACCATCGCCACCGTCAACAACAGCGACATGATCCGCATGCAAAAGCTCTCGAAGACCTTCGAGGCCGAGCACCCGGACATCAAGCTCAATTGGGTGGTGCTGGAAGAA
>Ga0308165_1001020_pt1 | contig 42711 bp, 55 predicted proteins | sample PhyWR2_FD_201032 | JGI IMG/M metagenome (GOLD analysis project Ga0308165, IMG submission 201032) | Phyllosphere microbial communities from UC Gill Tract Community Farm, Albany, California, United States - DLSLW.R2 | ecosystem: Host-associated > Plants > Phyllosphere > Unclassified | place: USA...
GGACAACGCTGCTGTGCTTTGTTGCAATGAGCACATTATAGTTAGCAGTAAAAGTGCTGATTAGTGGGTAAAAAATGCTAGAATTAATACCAAATTGTTCTAAATAATGGTGCGGCTGCGAGGGAGAGATTATGGCGAAACGGGAAAGCTATAACGATTTATACCTGTTCATGCAGGTGGTGCGGGAAGGGAGTTTTACCGCCGCGGCACAACGCCTTGGCCTGGCACAGTCAGGGATCAGCCGTTCTGTGCGCGAACTTGAAGAACGACTGGGCGTTCAACTTCTGGTACGCACCACCCGCAAATTATCGCTCACCCATGCAGGTGAACAACTGTATGGAACCCTTGAGTCAGGATTCGACGCTTTAGATATGGGGCTAGCCACGCTTGCCCATTATCGTCAGTCCCCATCAGGTACGGTACGCATCAATGCCAGTCAGCACGCTATTGATAAAGTACTCCTGCCGAAGCTTGCAGTGTTTAAGCAGCGCTACCCTGACATCCGATTGGAACTCATCAGCGAAAGCCGGTTTGTCGATATTATTGCGGAGAGATTCGATGCAGGTGTGCGTTTAGGTCCGGAAGTTGGCAGTGGCATGATTGCTGTTCGCATCACTCCTGATATGGAGATGGCTGTTGTCGGTACACCAGAGCACTTTCGTCGCTACGGTTTTCCACAAACCCCCGCAGATTTAGTGTCTCATCCTTGTATCGCTTATCAATTCGGTGACGGTAGCCTATATGCATGGGAACTACATCAAGATGATAAAAAAATCACCCATCGGCCGCAGGGGCAGTGGGTTTTTGCTGACAGCTATATGGAAGCAAAAGCTGCCAGTTTAGGACTGGGACTGGCTTATGTTCCGGAAGAGTTAGTTTCCGATGATTTAGAACGAGGTAATCTAATTAGGGTTCTGCAACGTTACAGTTTACGTCTTGAAGGTTCATTCATCTATTATCCTCATCGCAATGTGTCACCCGCTCTGCGAGCAGTTATTGATGCATTGAGAGTTTAAGGAATAACGGCGATGCATCACATAAGACTTAGCAGGACCGTTAAACAGTTTCCGCTTCTGGCATGAAGCGGACGAGCTAACAGAGTTAAAGGCCCTATGAGCGAGGAACAGATGTTGGCAGTTCTTCTAACAACTGTAACTGCATGACTAACATTGAGGAAACATGATTAATGTCGAGGAGGTCATCGTGTGCTTACCTTGATTAAGCGCATCCAAACCTATAAGGCATTGGAGGCTCATCTGGGTGAATTATCAAGGTTAGTTTTATTAATGATTTGTTGGGAGAACTTACAATTTAAAGGAGGGAGTAATCTTAAAAGCCCTAACCATTGCAGTCAGGGCTTTTAAGGTACTTCAGACTTCAGATTTAACATTAATGGACTTAATAAAATGATACTGCTATTTATACTGCTTTTAAATGTACCCGTTTACTACAGATAATATTGGGCATTAATACTAAAAATCCTCCCTCTATTTATCTCGTTATACACATGCCTACGCTTTCGGAACCTAAGCGTGGCAACTTAAACAAGCACATCCCCTCGCGATATATACTCTTTGATGCGTTGCCCATTGCCAATACGGTTACTATCAAAAAACGAAACCGCCAGCATTAACAAAAAAACAAGGCCTTACATCATCGCGCTAACACTACCATTTTGCGAGCCAGCACAAACACTACGAGGCCTGAAAGCGAACTACATCCCAAACAACAAACTTCGTGGCCTGTAAAGCAAAATGGTTTTTTCATTACCTCTTTTCGACAACTGACTAACCAATTTCATTGTGCTGCTAAGTACTAATTTACTCATTTGAGATTTGAGGTCAATACTGTTTTTTAAAACATGTTTTTATTACCAGAGATAGTGACAGTGCTGCGTCCTGCTACTTATTGTACTGGCCTACTGGCAACCTCCAAATTTGGCTCGAAGCGGACCGCCGGAAGCACTGCAGGGTCTGCTATGAGCAAAAAGCAGAAATTATCGTATTCACATAAATGTTCTATTACCTTTAGCATTAAGTTTTATACTAAGGACAATCATTTTAGATAAGTCTGCTTTGACTTTATGAGGAAAATCTTTACGCCCTATCTCTGAAAAACCCCATTTATAATAGGCATTCCTCGCTGCTGTTGCTGATTCCATTACATCAAGCCACATATGCGTTAGTTTGAGTTCAATCGCATGTTCTTGTGCTGTATTCAGTAATTGCATTCCAATTCCCATTTTTTGACTACCAGGAAGTAGATAAATTCTCGGAATTTCTGCACCGCTAGCATCATGCGTAATTGGGTTCTTCGAGTTGACTATCATTGTTAGAAAACCAACTATTTCACCTGCGATTTCGGCAACCCACACCCTTGTGTCAGGTCGCTGTAATAGTGCTAAAAATGCTGATTTACTGAACGTATTAAGTTGATGAGCTAGAGCAACGCAGTCATTCCAGAGGTAATGGTATGTCGCTGCATAAGCTGCTGGTCCAACTACACCTAACGTCTCAGCATCGCACCCAGATGCTCTCCTAATTGTCACTAATTTGCTCATTCTATACTTCTCAACTTCAATTTGTTTTCCGGGTAACCTACAACATGCGATCACCATTTTTTGTATTAAAATATAGTACTAAATAAGTTTCGATATACAAACAGCACCAAACTAACGAAATCTGTATGTCATATCGAGCGCTGCAAAACTCGCGTGAAACAGGCCTGATTTTTCCAGATGCAGTGACCTACTCTCGATTGATAAGTAAACTAAAAAATTAGAAATGTCCGCTCTTAGCACAATGCTGCCTTACCCTACAGTGTGTCAGCTCAAATCTGGAGTTGCATGGTTAAATAGCGAGTTTTGAGTTCAATGTTTGTACTTGTTCATTGTTCATTTCTTCAATCCACGTACCATAAACCTCAAAAACCATTTTCGAGTTTTCATGCCCCATCTGGCTTGCGATAAATGCCGGATTGGCACCAGCAGATAGCAGCCAGCATGCGTATGTGTGCCTTGTGTGATACGGCGTTCGCCGGCGAACCTTAGATCGCTTGATGGCTGTATCCCATAACGTTGCGATAGTCGATGAGCAGTAATGTGGTTTTTTCTCGTTGTTTACTTCTCGCGGTTGAAAAACAAAACGGACGTGCTGCTGCTCAGTTTTCCTATATTCGCGATAGTGAAACGTAATCTCTGTTCGTGGCTGTAATTCAGTAAGTGCTCTCTGTGCTCTAAGCGCCTCAAGGGCAGGGGCTAATAATGTTATTATTCGGTTTCCGGCATGCGTTTTGGGTGGGCCAAAAATCCCAAGCTTATTTAAATTTCTCGAAACATGAATAATCCCAGTATCGAGATCTATATCTTCCCATGCCAATGCGCTGAGTTCGCCATGGCGCATCCCTGAATAGAAAGCAAGTTGGAATAGGTTTTTTGTCTGGCCACGCATGGCGGCGAGCAGTGCTGAGTACTCGTTCTTCAATAAAGGGTCTGGTTTTGCCTTTGTTGATTTGAGTTTTGTTATTTCTTCGAAAGGCTTGCTTGTGATAAATCCTGAACGATGAGCGAATTTCAGTACGCGGCAGAGTAGGGATACGTATGTTTCAACGGTACGGACACTACGGCCAATCTTATTTGGTCGATGGCTATAGAACGTGCAGCCGTGCAACAGCTCATGCCGGTATGCCAGAATGTTGTTGTGGGTGATCGATTCAATCATGGTGTGTTCGCCGATGACTCGATTTAAAACAGAAATCTGAGATTTCATACTAACAAGAGTACCAGGGCTGACTTCAACGGATTTGGTTTTTAGCCACTGCTCAGTGAGTTCGGTAAAGCTTGAAACACATTTAGCTGCATCATATTTCGATGCGTTTTTTGATGTAGGAAAGCGATTGTGATAACTGAATTCACCCAGATTTATTTCACTGGCAATCATAGACCGGAGGTTTCCGGCCTTTTTGATGTTTGTAGACGTATTCGCCCAGCCTTTAAGAATTTCACGGCAACGCTTACCTCGGTAGATAAACCAGATGCAGATGCTATTGCCTCTGATCTCTACACCTGTGGGTAATGTTGCCATTTATGCCTCTCTAATAATTTGGTTTATCATTGGGTAGTTGTACCAAATGATCCCGCGCTTTGTTTTATTACCACTGGGCGATACACGCTTAAAGTGAATCCCTTCAATCCAGCATCCTTGCCGGTACTGTTCAATCTGACGGTCTCCTAGGCCCGTTTTAGCTCTGAGCCCATCCTCAACCATCCATTCCTCGATAAAGACAACCTGCGCCATAGGCACCCCGCGAACTATATCGAATCACTTATCTGTAAATTGATTTTCAAGAATCAGATCCAACGATCATGATTTCACTTCAACACACCGAGCGTTATTAATGCTGGGTATTGTTTCGGTCCATGTTTTGAGTGTTTCTGTTTGAGCAATATCGATAGCTTTTAAGGCCGCTTGGCATTGAGCCATATCCTGCATTGGTTCTATCTGCATGCTCATGCTTTGGCTGCTAACGACAACGATTAGAAATATGTACGCCATCTATTTCTGCTCCTGTGCTGTAGGTTTTACCCAAAGGCATTCAGTGCGAACTTTTGTTCCTCTTCCGGCGCTGATTCTTGATCCCTTGGTTTTCTTATCCCATCCAGTAAGCATGTCGTTATATAGTTCGCTGTCATATCCACTTATCATCACCATTCCTAGCATCGTTCTGGCCACAGCTAATAGTTGCTCATGATCTTCGATTGTCATTTCATGGTTGTAATAGCGGTTTCCCTCCACACGGGTTTCCGGCAAATACGGCGGATCAATGTAATGCAACGTTTTTTCAGCGTCGTGAGCTCGCATAACCGCCAGTGCGTCTCTGTTTTCGATAATGACACCCTGCAGACGCTGGCAAATTGCAGATAAGTTAGATGGATAACGCTCCCACAGATGAGCGGCCGTAGAATATTTACGCTTACTGTCACTGCGAAAACCTGAATTCCCACCGATTCCAGCAGCTGACCCAAAGCCCATGCTAGCGCGTACAACCATGCGGCGAGCCCGCTCAACAGGATCGGAAACAATCTCTTTCGCAGCGCAAAACTCATCTCTTGAATACGGAGTTAAGGCGCAAGCATCCTGTAGGCGTTGATTCAGTTCTGGTTCGCGTAATACGCGGAACAAGTTAACAACTTCGCCGTCGAGGTCGTTGTAAACCTCCGCATAGCTACGTGGTTTTTGCAGTAGTACGCCTGCGGCTCCGCCAAATGGTTCGACGTAACAAACGTGCTCGGGCATTTGCTCAATAATCCATGGCGCAAGTCTGAATTTGGCTCCGTGATAGCGAATCGCAGGATGTTTAATCATAATTACCCCCAACTGCTAACAAAATTCTTTCACCAATCCAGCGCATAACTGGCACAGCCATGCTATTGCCGATCGCTTTATAGCGCGGGCCATCTGGGCAATCAGTTGTCGATTTATTTTTCCAAGGAATTTGAGTGTGCGTATCTGCCATACCCTGCAAACGCTCACACTCAATAGGCATAAGGCGGCGAACTTGCATATCATGCATAACGCCATGCTGATCTGATTTAGTCAGCGTATAGCCTGTTTCAATGCTGTATCCCGTACCATTCCCGCCGTTTCCCGGCGCACGTCCAATTGTGTTACCAGCTATAACTATGGCTGGTGTCCCTTGTCCGGGCTTGCCGCCGCCAGTAGATAAAGCCCCGGTGATTTGCCCATCACCGTTTTCTAGTCGAACTTCTGCGCGGCTATTCTCGGCGAAGGCCATGGCGCTACTAATTACGTAGGTATCCAAATCTTCCGCCATGCTGTCATTAGATTTACCCAACAATGAGCGGCTAACATTCGAATAGACAATAGCTGGTGGCGCACCAGCATTTTGATTGCTGTTAGCGCTGTTGCTAGCGCGGAGGGTGGGCGATATATCTATCGATGCATCAGCGCCGCAATCTTTAGATGAAAAGGCCAAAACGTGGGCCTTATCCCCGCCGCCAGTGCTGGCACGTAATGCGCTCGCTATATCGCCGCCTAGTTCTGCAGTAGCACCACCATCACGCCCACGCAATGCAACTGAATAGGCAATGGCGGGATGCTGACTAGCTTGTAATGCGCCAGTAATATGCGCATCAGCGCCTAAAGTGTTTGATGTATTTCCAGCCGCTTGCCAATTAAATGAAACCGCCAAATCAGTGGCGTCTTTGTAATCTCGGGCGCAGCAAGTAGACGCCGTTTCATCGTCTGCATACTCACCGAAAGCCGTTTGGCGAAATGCACGGATCGGTAAAATATGACCATTACGCAATGATTGATCCGTAGCTTTTGAAAATCCGCATTCCGTATCTAATGCGCCGACAATCTCAGGAACTAAACATGCCCCACGCTGGCTAAATAACTCCTGATTACTGGCACCAACACCGCCAATGTTATGAGATTGATTGAGTGTTGGATGTGGGTTTAATTCTGAGTCCCAGTGACTACCGAATTTAAGGCTATTTCCAATAGGGGCGGCAACTTGCGTCCCCGGCGTTCTGCTCGGCGGAGTATCCCGGCGCATGCATTCGAACTCAAAAAGTATTTTTCCGGGATCGATGTCCGAACGAGCACTTGCGACAACGAACACACGACGGCGGCGTTGGGCCACTCCGAAATATTGGGCGTCAAAAATTCTCCAAGCGATGGTGCGCGCGGGTCCAAACACATAACCAACGTTCGTCCATTTTTTCCCTGACGGCTGTAATGGCTCATCTTCACCGGCCAACCCTGCGAGAAAACATCCGAAAGCATTGTCTTTACTGCTAAGGACTCCGGGCACGTTTTCCCAGACAATAATTGCTGGTTTTTCTCTGCGTTCACGGCGTTTTCTATCGATTGCATCTGCTAACTCAACGTAAGAAATAGTTAATTGACCTCGAGCATCATCTAAACCAGCTCTGAGGCCAGCTACGCTAAATGCCTGGCATGGTGTGCCGCCGACAAGTAGATCTGGAGCTTCCACTCTATCCGCATGAATATCGCCAGCAATCTTTGTCATATCGCCAAGGTTCTGGACGTGAGGCCAATGGTGCGCCAGAACGGCGCACGGAAAAGGCTCAATCTCAGAGAACCACGCAGGTGTAAAACCAAGTGGTTCCCATGCTTGGCTGGCAGCTTCAATTCCGCTGCAAACTGAGCCGTATTTCATCTGAGCCCCCACGGCGAATAGCGGCGGGCAGGCTCACGCGAAACCTGAACTTTAGGTGCGCAATATAATTTCCATTCCGCGTGGCAGTGATCATCACAGAACTTTTTAAATTGTTGTTTCTGACCTACCTTGATCAGCTTTCCGAGCATTGCTGTGGCTTCTTTTGATTTACCACACCAGTAGCAGGCGCATTTTGTTTCTGGCGCACACAGCGCCAGTAGATTAGTGGTAGTCATTATTTGCGCCCCGCGATATCAAAAAGGAATTCAACGGCGGCAGCGATGAGCAGATCGAACTTAGCTCCACGGGCTTCAAGCTGTTCGACGCGGCTTTGCAGTTCTTCGACGGTCACTGCTTTTGGCTGGCTAATTTCTACTTTGTTGGCATTTTCTTCCCACTCTTTTTTATAGAGAGCGATTTGATTAGTGAAAAACTGGACGCGCTCGGATGTGTCAGTAATAAACGCTGGAGCAACATCGAATAAATCAAGCATTAAACTACCAATCTCAGGGTCGTCAATTTCTTCGCCAAATTCAGCTAGCTCTATTTCACTCGGTAGCCATTTAATGAGCTCGTCAGGATTTACATTGGCGCAGCTAAACAGCTCAGTAAGGTCATCGGCGCTTACGAGGTTGGTTTCTCCTGCAATGACTCGTTGCAGTTCGAGCTTGATTCGCTCTGCGCGCGGAGATAAAACAATCTCTGACTCTGTATCAGTAGATGGATCTGCTTCTTGTGCTGGTGGGTTAATTTCAAGGATTTGGCTTACATCAAACTTCCCGCCGCCGATGTTTACTATTTCGCCGGTTGTCACTTCCTGTTTTGCTCCCTCAATTGAGGCCGCATATCCTGCTAATTCTTCGCATAGTGGATGATCGGATAAGCGCGTTTTGATGAAATCGAGTAGGGCGGTTTTATCATCGATGATTTTCAGGTTTTTGAGTAATTCTTGAATTATTGCGTGTCGGGTTTCGCGTTCAACTTCGGTTATGCCCACTATTGTGCGGAAAGCCGACACTATAGAGCGCCACTTCGGATCTTTTTTCTCTATTAAAACTTTAGCTACGCCCACATCCGCGGCTTTTGCGTCAACTGGGTTTTTACCCATTAGGGATAATGCAGCATCTAATTCCATGGCATAAAAAATGGCTGGTATGCCGCAACTCGCGTCTTTAAATGATGAGTCTGCTTTTTCAGTTTTAATAGCTGGCGCCGGGGTGTTTTTCTTATCGCGATATATGGCAACGATATTTGCTAGCGCTTCATCATTACTGTGGCCATCTACTGAGCATGCAACAGCACATGAACACCATTGCTTCACGAAATTACAGATCATTCCCAGTTCGGCTGGCTTATCCGTTTGTGGGAAGGCTTCTTTAATTCCGTTAATCAGCGCCCCGAGCTGCGTCATGTTCGCGCCTTTAACATAAGGCTCGCTGTGTACCGCCAAGATAATATCTTGGAAAAATTTATTATCGGTATCCATCTTCAGGGCGATCACTTGGCTTACTTGTTCGCGGGTAAGGCGCAACTCTTCCACGCCGTGTAAGAAGATAGAGGCGATGCGTGATTCTAACTGAGGCATAGCTGAAACGATTGTTAAGACTTCGCTAGAGCTATTTTGGTCAGTCAGATTTGTTTCTGGTGCGGGTTCCGGCGCTGCAATCAATCGCCATGTTTTTTTATCGTCAGCGAGTTCGTACTTTTCACACCATGTTGTACTGAATTCATTTTCTTCCGGCAGATCATCAACAATCGGTGTATCAGTAGTAACTGGTTTGAAATAATTAGACAGGTCGATGCCATTTTGCTTAGCTAAAAAAGAAATAGCGAAAGGGCATTCTTTAGCCGTTTCAACATCAACTAAAATAACGGCATCTTTTGCGCTAGAGCTTTTTTTAGCGCTCAACAAATTAAAATATATGGTCATGCTTTTCATCTCCTTAGTAATTGAAATGCGCCCTAGGCAAACGTGTCCGACGACGTTGATTAGATAACCCAAGACGCATATCAATTGGCTTTTGGACAAAGCCAACAAAATTAATGGTTGTTGATTACCGAACATCCGAATTCGAGGTTAATAACGCTGGTGGCTTGCTTCTTATCGCCGTCAATAATTGTTTCATCGCCATACATGCGAAAATTCATATCGGCGTCGTCAATGCTAAAAGAGGACCAGCATTCGGAACGCTCAAGGCCTGTGGGTTTTACTGGGCGTGAGGTGGTTAAATCAGAGAACGCGCAGCGCATTGCAGACATAGCAGAAGCCCATTTATGCCCAGCTTTTTGGCATTTGAATGCGACGTAAGCCAATCCCCGATTAATCATCATTCGGTGCTGTATTGGATTTAATTTCATTTTCGAACTCCTGAATTTTGGTTGCAGAAAGCCCTGGCAAAAATGCCGTAAAAAATATTTATTAAAAAAATGGCGGTATCAGTTTTCGCTAATGCATCGGTTGAAAGTATCCGATACCGCCCAAGTACTTCACTGGTGTTGGCGTGTTGTGGTTTATTTCCTTACTACAACCGGCTGGATACTCAAAGACGCCCTGAATTTAAATACCCATGCGGTTGTGCGCTCCGTAACGTGGAGCCGCCGATCTTCTCTATTGCACTTTTACTATCAAGCATTCCATGATTTTGATTGCTCTGAGCGGATGATCGCTGCATGTCTCACGAATGATTTTTTTTAGCTTGCTTGGCTTAATTCCTTTTTTTGCTGCCAACGCTTTTAACAAGCCAGTATCAATCGTTTTAAAAAAATCCATCGCGATTTCACGGTTACTGCTTTTCTTTGCTATTGCAGCGTAACGAGTGTGACGCTTTTCGTTAGCTTCCTTGGCTAGATGGCTTTCTAGCTCTTTGTGAAAATTGCCGCGCTTGTTTAGCGGTACGTTGATAACTCCGTGATCTAATGCCATGTTCATGTCCTTTTGCTTTCGTGGCTCTTTACCCACCGTCAGAACTGTAACTTGTCGCGCAATGTTTCGCTTAGGTGTAATTATTAAGCCATAAGCTTAATTCTATAGCAAGCCTGTGGCGTAATAAATTTAAGCTAATGGCTTAATTACATGAAATTTGGGCGAAAAAAAACCGGCCTTAGCCGGTTTCATTGCTCACTGCAGCGATTAATTTTCTTTCTTAGCTTTCATTATTTCTTCAATGTTTCTTGATTTTATCAATTCTTTGAATAGGTTATCGTAATTTTCAACCATTCCTGCAAGCATTTTTATACAGTTATCTTTTTCGCTATCCGGCAACCTCCCGAACAGTTTTAATAAGTTCCTCTGTCTCTCATCCAGCATCTCAGGTGTGAAGTTGAAATCATCGGGAAGGCTGTTCATCTCGGGATCATCACCCAGAAGCCAAGATAACGACACGCCAAAAGCATCAGCTATCTTCATAGCCGAATCTTTGCTAATGCTACCACTCTTAAACCACTTGCCAGCTGATTGCGGTGTTACACCGCAAATGCGTGCGAGCCCCGACTTGTTAACCCCTGACTTCTTCATCAGTTGATACAAGCGCCCTGCTAGTGGTGGGGTTTTATTATTTATTTCTTTATTCATATCAAAAGTATAAACCAAAGGTTTAGAAATAAAAATAACTCACAGGCTTGATCTAATACTAAGCTTATGGCTTAATCTTGGTTGTTAACTAGCACAGAGGCTTAATAATGACTAAGAATGCACTTCAACGCGCCATTGAGTCCGTAGGTAATGCGCGTCTTTTTGCGGCAAAACTGAAAATAACGGAGCAATCAGTAGGTAAGTGGAAAAATAAATACAACGGGATTGTACCTTCAGCTCGAGTCCTCGAGGTTTTCCATGCAACTGGTGTAACCCCTCACGAGCTTCGCCCAGATCTTTATCCGAACCCAACTGATGGGATGCCGGTTGAGCATCAAAATAAACAAATTAACGATTGAGGTGTGAACCATGGAAATCAAATTGGTGGCTGAGCAATTGGAAGCATGGGCGAGAAACGATGGCTGGTGGCCTGTCACTGAGAAGATTGGAGCGCAATACGTTGGTGATCTTCTTGAATCTTTGGAAGTCAGTGATGCCGATGAGTGGGATCGCCGCCGTAAGAACAACGCTCTGTTCATTAAACGCGTATTTCGTAGTGTTACACCGTATTACCGCAAGTTGGCCACGCAGCTGGCGCCAGCTGTATTATCTGCAATTGATGCAGAACGACAGCGCCTAGCCCACGAAGAATGTTCTGCTGCTTATGCGGCGGCTGTTGCAAATAAAGAATGCAGTGAGGCCGTAAACGCGAAGCTAATGAACTCTCCTTTGATAGTTCAGGTTAAGGAGGTTAAAGAAGGTATTCATTCGCTTGTGGGCCTACTTCCGCCAGGAGCCATTCAAATAACTATTTGTGAGGTGGCCTTATGACTAAAAGTGAACGGTATCACTACGACAGTATTAAGAAGTTACTTATTAGCTGTGGGATTGCCGAGGCTGACGCTGTTGGCGCAGCGCACCATGCCATTGGGTTTAGCAAAAAGAACAAACGCGCTGATTTCGAAGCATTACTACACGAAGCCAAATGGTATGCCAAACACAACAAGGCAACATCGGCACCAAGTATTAAACGTGAAATACGACAGGCTAGATTGCCAAACATGCCCAAGTGGTATGTAGAGCCGTGACTTCTATCTCGGCGAGGTGGTTATGAGCAACTTACAAGAGCGCCTGCGGTGTGCTTTGCAGCGTAACTTTAAAGGCGAAACCCCATCACGGGGCTATATCGAGGTCAGGAAAGGGCAGCGATTTAAAGATCATCGTGGCGCAACTGTAACTGTTCAGGGGGGGGCTGGTGGCTATGTGGTTTATCTGCGTAACAATAAAGATACGGAAAGCCAAATGCCATTGCGATTGTTTTCTAAGAAGTTCACAGAGGTAAGGGCGTGAGTCGTATTTTTGAGGTCGTTCAATCGTTATCAGGGCAAAGGAACAGTATTACGATCCCTAGGCCTTACTTAGCCTTTTTCTCTGGTGATCAGCAATTCTTCCCATTGGCAGCAATATTAAATCAACTTGTCTTCTGGTCGGGTTATGCAACCCAACCAGGAGGATGGTTCTATAAGAGTCACGAAGAATTAGGCGAAGAAGCAGGCGGGCTGAGTGAGGAACAGGTTCGCCGACTCATTAAGAAGATAACGCAGAGATATTTACCGAATATTGTGCAGGTCGATATTCGAAAAGTTAACGGGACTCCAACGAAGCACTACAGAATCGATGGTGAGGCGCTAATCAGCAAAATATTCCCGCCAGTACGGGAAACGGCGAAAGTGCAGAATGGAAACGTCGAAGTCGCCGAATCCGATGGCAACGGAAACGTCGAAGATGCGGAATCCATTCGGCGAAAGTGCGGAATGGAAACGGCGGAAGTGCGGAATCATGGAAACGGCGAAGTCGCCGAATCCTTTCTCTATACAGATCTAGACACAGATAGAGACCTACATATTTCTTGTCAGGCAGACGAGCTGCCAGACGAAGAAGCCGATCCCGTTTTACGGGTTTTAAAACATTTCAATCGGGTAACTGATTCTGAGTTTCGCGATGGCGCCACAACGCGAGGTTATATTTCTGGCGTTCTGCAAGGCGAATACGTCGCTGATGATCTCATGCTTGTGGTTGATTACATCGCTAACGAGTGGGCAGGCCAGGAAAAAATGAATTTCTATCTGCGCCCTAAGACGATATTCAGCCCGGAGAATTTTGAGGGCTATTTCGACCAGGCAAGAGCATGGCGCCGCAATGGGAAACCAATCAAACAAATTGAGCCAGAAAAAAAGGCTTTTGATCCGTTTGATACATCAAATCAAAAATATTACATCCCCAGCGGTTTTAGGGGTGGCGATAATTACGAAGGCTATAGGGGCTTCGGTTCGCCAAGCAGCAGCTCTGAAAATCCAACCGATGGAAAAAATAAAATACCTGATGGATTCAAAGGCTAATCAACCAATAATTATTGAAGCGAGAAAATAAAAATGGATAAGAAATCAGCAACATTAGGCATTATCACAGAAAGCGTTTTAGGTTTTATTTTTCAGAATCAGAATCAGAATTGCAGAATGTATAAAATTGCCGAGGGTTTAAAGGTATCTAAAGGAACGGTGAACAGCTCTTTAAAGAGCCTACAGGATAAAGGTTACGTTACAAAACATGGGCGCCATGGAAGTAACACCTACCGCGCTATCAAGAGCATCCCTAAAGCATGGCGCCCGTTACTCAGCGAGCGTTCACGCCAGCTGCTTGCATTCATTGCCATGCATGGCCCAGTGACGAGAAGCGAAATAAATCAATCTGTTCCAGGCGATAAACTTAAGATTTATTACGCGCTGGCTAGCCTTATGCGTAAAGGCGATCTGGATAGAAATCCAGATACCGGTGAGTATATAGCTCTTATTGCAGAACAGCCATTTGGTGTAGCTATTCCTGCGCTTAGGGGGCGTATTGAGTCAATACAACCAGCGCGGTCTACAAACTTGTTAAATGCAAAGAAAAATCAGATAGAGGATTTGATAAAGCGAGGGCTAATGCGCCGCGCACAAACCGTTATATCACAGCTCATAGCTGAAACAGGCGATGTTGATACAGTTAACTGGGCTTTGAATAAAAGCGCTGATTGTGGCTGTCGGGCTAAATATTGTTAAGCGTGGTGCGGTGGATTGGCGATGCTGGTACTATTTCGGCGGGTGCTTGGAACTTTCTGTTCTGAGCATCGAGCAGAAAGAGAAAAGCCCCGAGTCAATTTTGAAAATTAACCCGAGGCCCCTCGTATGCTCGACACATACAAGGTTAGTCTCTTACACGCTGAAAGGCAAGGAGAGCAAACCATGAAGCAAGACCGCCTTGTTTGGTGCTTGTTCATCGTCTGCGTGACGATACTGGCATTTACGTTACTAACTCGTGATTCACTCTGTGAGCTACGAATACGGGACGGAAACAAGGAGGTTGCCGCGTTCATGGCTTACGAATCCAAGTAAGAAGCAACCGGCGGGGAGTAATCCCCGCCACACGGTGAGCAGCATAAGACTTTCAAGCACCCAAATTAACCCGCCTAGTGCGGGTTTTTTAATATTTTTAGTAAGCGAATAAAACTATATCTAGTTGTATTTATTAAATTTGTTAATCAATAAAATTGATGGGAAACAGCAAACAAAAGCACACATAGGGGTAGGCTAGTATCAGATTTCTATGGGTAAAGCCTTAGTTCAATCTTTGCGCGCAAAAGGTGACACGGATGTGATTCCCGCGAGGGTCTATAAACCTATCGAGTACAACCATATGAATGTAGATATGTTGAAAGAAATGATGGAAGTTGGTGGGAGATACGATATTACATTTGAGGCTGGTGGCGTGCTAATTTCTGCTTACCCTATACCCGATAATTATTATTATGCATCAGTAGATACACTTATAGAGATATTATTGGAAGCAGGATACAAAATCACTCCCGATGATGTATAATTGCGGTGTTAGATTGAACACCTAACAACTTGTCGCGCCAAACTGGACTATTAGAATGGCGCAAACAATGAAACACCGCATTACCGCACTGACCTTTATAGAGGTTGGTGCTTTCACATATCTGTCATCCTGCGGGGTGATAGCATGATCGCAATCCTCACAGCAAACACTCAGCCCCGGCTTGGGCTTGTCACGTTCCAAGCAGGCAGAAAAATCAAATTCCGCGATGGTATGCGTTACGCCATCGTTGAGCTTAACTCGGCCCAAGAGCACCTAAGTTCTGGCATTGTACCTGCTGTTAATCAAATTGAAGCACTAAATCCCCACTTCCAAGGCTTATACGATAATGATCGTGCATTTGGTCTTTGTGGTGGAACTACGTCATTAGACCATTACGTATTGTGGCTGGGCCGCTGCCAGTGGCTTGGGTGTGAGCACAAATTCTACGAACCATTCCCCGTTGGCGATAACGGCTCTGTCTGTGTATGCCGATCCTGTAAAAACAAACTCAACATTCAAGAAACCCCGCGTCAATTCACAGAGATAGCGCGGCAGAACCGTATCGCTTTCATGCTGAAAACTATCAGTGAACAGATGGGACAGCCAGATGATCGGCAGCTCAGTGAAGCCGATATTTTCGTATGGTGCTTAAAGCGCAATCTTCAATCACAGCTGCCTACCGCCTTACTACACAAATTATTAGGGATGAAGGCCTGCGCAAGCACCGGCCACGAATGTGACATTACGCCCTCGTATGACCCACAGGAATTACTCAATAAGCGTTTGTCGGAGGTGGGGAATGGCTAACCTCATGGCTCGCAACGTCGCACTAAAACCGGCGAAGAAACCACGTAAAAGCCACGTTATCAAAAATGCAGCGCGAGGCCGTGAGTGCACCGTTCGCATACCAAGTGTGTGTAATGGAAGTTCTGAGACTGTGGTTTTAGCGCATTACCGGCTGGCTGGTGAATGTGGCACAGGGATTAAGCCTGATGATTCACTTGCCGCATTTGCCTGCAGCAGCTGCCACGATGAAATCGATCGTCGTACGCACATCTTTGACAACAGAACGGCGCGCCTATATCACGCTGAGGGCGTTTTCCGTACACAGTCCATCCTTAGAAAAGAAGGAAAATTGAATGATTTATCCAGATAGCATCGGTTTGGTTAACACTAAAGAAGCGCGGTTACGTACGCTCGAATCTATCTGGATTCAGGGAAAGTTACGGATGTGGGGTCAATGGTCTTATATCGGCGGTGGTAGTTGTGGAAGTATGTTTAACCAGTTGCTTGCCACTGGGAAAATTACAAAAACATCTATTAACGACGTACTCCGTAGAATGAAAAAGGCCGGTATCACCAAACCGAAGTTGGAGACATTCTTACGAGAAATACTCGACGGAAAAAACAAAACAGGATTAGCGTTCTGCACTGATGAAGAGGCACTGATCATCAACTCAGTTCTCTGTGAAATCCTAGTTAGGTCAGGGCATAAGCGGCTATATGATCTTATTGAGGATCGTTATATCAAGCGCCTTAGCAAAAAGGCTTTGGCAAGAGACCTTAATGAAAAACATCCTGAATGGTGCTTGCGAACCTGTGAGAGCCGGATTGATGTTTGGTTAAGTGTTGCAGAATCGATGCTTTACAAGCCAATGTTTGAGGCATTCAACGCAAATGGCGACCGATTCTACTTGAATAGTTGCGCGGAAAGTGTTTGAATTGTGTTAAGCTCGAGTCATTAAACCGAATTGAGCAACGACACTTAAATAACCCGCCTAGTGCGGGTTTTTGCGTTCATATAGTTGCTATCAGAGTTTGTCTTAAAATAACCCACTGTCATTGCATGGATTAACATTAGCTAATATTATGCCCGCCGCTGTAGGGAGATGCTCACCCAGTACGAGAGTGGTTATCGTTGAACGGCTCCTGTTAGCTCACTACAGCACTGGCCCTTTAGCTCAGCTGGTTAGAGCAGTCGACTCATAATCGATTGGTCGCTGGTTCAAGTCCAGCAAGGGCCACCAAAGCGGTCATCGTATAATGGCTATTACCTCAGCCTTCCAAGCTGATGATGCGGGTTCGATTCCCGCTGGCCGCTCCAGTTTTAACTATGTTTACACGGTAAAAATGAAGACGAGATTATGGCTTTCCATTAAACGCTGGTGGCGAATTAGACAGTTGAAGCGGTTTTGGATTGAGCATTTAGCGTTAAGACGCAAAGCTTTTAAAGATGGTCGGTTAGGGTTTTTGGCTGTTTTTCATAATGAACGTTGCTATAGAGAGATTCAGCGAGAATCACGCAATAAACAGCTAAAAGATATACGTGATTGGTCTTAAAGTAACCATGCGGTATTGTAAGGCTAATGGCTGTCGTGTATTTTGTGCCCGCTATAGAAGAATCAGGGGCTGGTTATTCGAGTGGCTTGATGCTTCGAATGATAGTCAACTGCTATAGCACCTAACCGCCACTAGCTCAGCAGGAAGAGCCGATAACCATTTAAGTTGTAGGTGCGGGGTTCGAAACCTCGGTGGCGGTCCAATTATGTTAATGGACGATATAGATGATGCCATCGAGAGACTTATATGTATTTTTAGGGATTTGTGTTCTGATGATGGTGTTCTATTTTTCTATGGTTTTGTTCTACGAATAAGTCAGCATATCAATCAGCTAAGAAGGGATAGCCCGGAGTGATTAGTGTGCTGCGCAATCGCATGAGCCATCTCCATGTAGCATCGAATACAGGTGCGCGTCTTTTAACCAGTGGAGATGGCTCAGCCGATTGTGTTGATGCTGTATTTCAGGCAGCCACAATATAGAACAATAGCAATATTAAAATTAATGATGCAGCAGAGGCTTGCAGTCCTATAAGCCATTCGCTCATGAAAACTCTCATATGTTCACCTTTAGATTCCTTTATAACCCAGTAAAACACTTCGCATATAGGATATAATAATTTATCTCAAAATCTAGTAATTAAGTACTTAGCTGTATGAGATTACAGGTGAAAAATCATTAGCTCAAAATCGATAATATAATGAGCTAAGCATTCTCACTTAATGCTATAACTATATTTATAGGCTACCTCCGAGTGGCCTTTTTCATATTAAATACCTAGCCAAAAATTATCCGATCCCAAACATTTTCGAGAGTGGGTATGATCGGTTGGATTTATGAATTCAATTTTCAGCACAACTAACATGAGTTCGTCTACTCTGTATGTGGGTAAACTACTTACAGAGAAATGCGATGGAACTACTGCTTAACGAAGCTGTATATGATGTGTGGGTTAGAGCTACATGTTTTGCTGATGATGACCTGATTGATGAAGCTGACATCGTTGATTATGTTTTCGATAATCGACCGAAAAGGTATCCCTGTGTTGCATACTTGGGACCGGTACAGAGCCCTACAGAATCATTCAACATCCAGTTCATCTATCCTGAACAAATAACAGAATGGGCTAAGCGATTTTCACTGTAATGCCGTAATCATCTTTTAAAGGCTACCTTCGGGTAGCCTTTTTTATATGTAGCGCGCACCCAACAACCGTCCACACACTAAACACTTTCGAGCCGAAAGTGGTTACGGCTGGGCGCTGATTATTTTTTCAATAGTCTTTGAATTCTTCTTTGTTTCCATTGATAAATCCAATTTCGTAATAAGAAAATCCGAATACCTTTAACAAAAATGAATGCGAACCATATGCCTATAGGCCATATAAACCAGAATGTTGTATGTGGAGTAACTAGATTTATAACCACTAACACTCCGCAGATGATCAGTGCTGAAGCAAGTGAGCGGAAAAATTTTTGTTCGTCCTCAACTCGTTCTCTAGCTGCATTGATTTTATCATCTGCAGCTTGGCCCGTTTCAGTCAACGGCTGGGATTCATTTGCTAGTTCAGAAACATTAATTTCAAAAGCTGCGGCGAGTGCACTGAGTGTCTCTAAGCTCGCATTATCCCCATTTTCTAATCGCTGAAAGGTTCTAACGCTTAATGCACAGATTTCCGCTAACTGTTCTTGAGACCATCCACGAGCGAGGCGGAGCCTTTTAATACTGTTAGTCATTTTAGCCACCATGATTGTTTTAAACACATATCTAGTTTGACCAATATTGTTCTTTTTAACACGACTTTGGCCTGACACCCACCAGACAAAGACCCGACAGCGCTGGTTTAACGTTTGGCTTAGTCGTTATCGTGCTGGTGGGGATAGTGCTCTTTTTCTAAAAAACCTCGTTAGTGGAGGTGAAGGATGAAATGAATGTACACACGTGCTGCCGATAACACCTTGCTCGCAGGTGGGCTTTCGTCATGGCTATTCAGCCTGATTAATTACTTCTCACCTAATGAGTGGATGGTTGTCGGCATCATTGTTGGCATTTTTTGCACTCTGGCTGGCCTTATTTCGGGGATTTATTTCCGCTGCCGTCGTGAACGATTATTGCGTGAGTGGATTAAAAGTCGCCAGGTGATAGCTGCTGCACCGATTAATGAAGAGCTGGAAGTTTTGGAGCGTGATTGATGGGGACTAAAACCAAACTTAGCGCTGCAGTTCTGGCATTAGTTCTCGGTGGGGCTACAGCTGACAAAATCCTCGATCAGTTTCTAGATGAGAAAGAGGGAGTTCGAACTATTGCGTATCAGGATGGGCGTGGCATTTGGACGATATGCCGTGGTTTGACGCGCATTGAAGGCAAGCCAGTTACTCGAGGAATGAAACTTTCATACAGCGAATGCAAACGCTACGACGCGATAGAGCGTGATAAAGCCATCGCATGGGTTAAGCGTAATGTAACAGTGCCACTATCCGAGCCAGCCATCGCCGGCATCGCTTCTTTTTGCCCTTACAACATTGGCCCAGCCAAATGCTTTCCCTCAACGTTCTATAAGAAGTTGAATGCTGGTGATCGAACAGGTGCCTGTGCGGAGATTAAGCGCTGGATATTCGACGGCGGCAAAGATTGCCGTATTCGTTCTAACAATTGCTTTGGACAAATTGAGCGGCGTGATCAGGAAAGTGCGCTGGTATGTTGGGGAATTGACCAATGAATATCAATTTCAGTTGGCGAATGCTGGCGATAGTTTTGCTGCTGGCGAATTTGTCCTTATATGCGGGGTATTACACTGGCTACCGTGACGCCGATAAATCTTGGCAGTTGAAATGGACGCAGCGTGATAAAGATGATTCTGATGCTCTAGCCAAGCGACAGGCAGACGAACGAGAAGAAGAACAACGCAGGCAACAGGCAGCAAATCAGGCGGTTAAAGATGCAGACGAAGATAACAAACGGCTTAAAGTTGATGCTATTAATGCTAAGCGTTCTGCTAACAGGTTGCAGCAACAGCTCGTACAGCTCAGGCAACAATTCGCAGACAGTGAAACCGGCAAGCTTTCCAATGCTGCCGCCGCAAGCGCGTCAAAGTCCCAAGCCATCATATTGCTTACCGAGTTGCTCAGCGAATCTAACGAAGCAGCAGGAGAGTATGCAAAAGAGGCTGACCGCGCTTATAGCGCCGGACAAACCTGTGAGCGAATATATAACTCATTAAGTAACTAATAAAGCCGCCAACGAACCGTTCTTTATCAAACCCCGAGGGATTTTAACCATGTTGATTTCTTTATCTATCATCATAGCCGTATTGGCGGGATTCTGCGCTGGCGCACTGATAACCCAGCGACAAATGAACAATTTCGATAAAAAAATTATCGATATAAAAGACACCGTTAAAGACATTTATAACGCCATTCCTGTAGAGCAAAGGGCGAGTAAAGTAGATAAGAAGTAGAAGCTTCAAGCGCGGGATTGTCGCCGCCAGCTTGCATTAGTCAGTGGCGCTATCTCTTCGCCATTCGTGCAAGGCTATTCAAAAACAATCAATGCAGGGAGTTTTATACCTTTTTACCCACGTTTTCGGGAAACGTCAGCCCGAGCAGGCAAAACGGCGTGACAGCTGCGAGAGCGCATTTTTTACTATTTGCGCAAAAGCGCATTTACCTTTGGAGAAGTCGCCATGGCTAAACAAGATTGGGCAGCCAGGCAAAAGGAATATTTAGCCGCATTCATCAGCACTGGCGTATCACCGAAAGAATGGTGTGAAGCAAAAGAAATTAATTACACATCAGCACGACGCTATATTAAGAAGTCACCGGGCGCAATAACCCCAAAAAAATCTGCGCAAAAAAATGCGCAAAAGCCTGCGCAAAAAATCATATCTGAAGCCCTAGAAGATGATGGGGAAAGCACCCTGTCAATCGATCCTGAAGAATTCGGAATAACACTTCAACAAGCATGGTTTGCGCACTGGTTCATCATTACCAAAAGCAGGGTAGAGGCCTACCGGTTAGCGGGCTATGAGGGGAAAGGAAACACCGCCTATGTGGGCGCTAGTCGCCTGTATAGGAATGATAAGATCCGCCGCGCAATTCGTTACCTGCAAGATAAAGTCGCAAAACGCTATCAAACCACTATTGATGAAGTGGTCCATCAGTTAATAGCCATAACAAAAGCCGATCCTAATGATTTGATGCAATACCGCCGGTTAAATTGCCGATATTGCTGGGGCGAAAATCATCTTTACCAATGGCGAGACATTGAAGAATTCGACAAGGCAGCAGCAAAGGCCGCGAGCGATAGTAGGCCGGAACCTGAATACGGCGGTTTGGGCTTTATAGAGAATTTAGATCCCAATCCAGATTGTCCACGCTGCCAGGGAGAAGGTCGCGGTCAGATATTCATAGCTGACACTAGGGATTTATCAGATACGGACGCACGCTGGCTATATGACGGCGTACAGCAGACGAAAGACGGGCTCAAGGTGTTAACGCGAAACAAAGATGCCGCTACCAAATTGCTTGCCACGTATTTGGGCATGGATGAGGGCATGCACGGAAAAGAGCTGCGTGATTTGGATATGGATCGCCGCAGATTAGAAAACGATCGGTTAAGACGTGAAATTAATCCTCCTGATTCAAGACCGCTAGAAGACGATTATCAATTGCAGGAGCTTAAACCGGATGAGCCTACCCCTGACAACCCAATCCTATAACGCAGCGGTTAGGCTAACGCCAAAGCAGGCAAATATTTATGCTTGGGGCTGGCAGCCTAAAGCACGTTTTCGCGATCCGGTATGTGGGCGCCGCTTTGGTAAAACTTTTCTCGGTAAAGCAGAAATGCGCCGCGCTGCCCGCCTAGCAGAAAAATGGCACGTCAGCGTAGAGGATGAGATCTGGTATTGCGCCCCGACCTTTAAACAGGCTAAGCGTGTTTTCTGGCGCCGATTAAAGCACGCTATCCCGCCGCATTGGCGCGACGGCAGGCCAAACGAAACAGAATGTGTGATCACACTGAAATCAGGCCATGTTATCCGCTGCGTAGGTCTGAATAATTATGATGATCTGCGCGGACCTGGGCTTTTCTTTGCGTTGGTGGATGAGTGGGCCGATTGCCCGTATGCAGCGTGGGAAGAAGTATTACGCCCCATGCTTTCAGCCTGTAAATATTACATTGAAGGGATAGAGCATATCGGTGGGCATGCGCTGCGCATAGGAACACCGAAGGGCTTTAATCATTGCTACGACACCTGGCTAATGGGTCAGGATGGCAGAGAGCCAGATCACATGAGTTGGCTCTATACCTCATTGGATGGTGGCAACGTACCGGCGGCGGAAATCGAATCCGCTCGGCGCACCATGGACCCTAAAACATTCCGTCAGGAATACGAAGCCAGTTTTGAAAGTTATCAGGGCGTTGTTTATTACTGCTTTGATAGGCAAATGAATCACACGGACGATGTGATAAAGCCCGGCGACGATCTGCATATTGGTATGGACTTCAACGTCGAGAAGATGGCAGCCGTGGTCTATGTGCTGCGTGAACATGGCTATCCTCATGCCGTGGCTGAGCACATGGAAATATTCGATACGCCTGCAATGATTGAAGTATTACAGGCCGCCTATCCTGATCACGATATTTCGGTTTATCCCGATGCTTCTGGCAAAAACAGAAAATCAAACAACGCAAGCCAATCTGATTTATCACTGCTTGAAGACGCTGGCTTTGATGTTGTCGTAGATAATTCCAACCCTGCCGTTAAAGACCGCATAAATGCTGTTAATAGCATGCTGTGTAATACATACGGGGAACGCCGCCTATTGGTAAACACTGTCAAATGCCCGAAATTTACCAAAGGTTTAGAGCGGCAGATTTACGACAAGAACGGTGAGCCGGAAAAAGACAAAGGCGGCAAGAAAAGCAAAAAAATGTTTGACCACGGAAATGATGCTGGTGGTTATCCGATCGCGCATCTCTTCCCAGTCAAACAACGTATTTATGATCTCAATATGGACACCACTTTCTAATGGCAAATAACGATATTACATTCACGCGCCCCGAGCACATCGCCGCTTGCCCTCTCTGGGAAACTGAGCGTGATGTTTGTCGTGGCCCGGTGGCGGTTAAATCTCGGGGGCATAAATACCTACCCAAGTTTGAGCCAGGTAACACAACTGCAAAAAATAACCAGCGCAATGCCGATTATTTAATGAGAGCGGTTTTTTATGCCATTACCGGGCAAACGAAAATTGGTTTGCTAGGCCTTGCATATCGTCGGAGTCCTGCATTAGCCATCCCCGATAGATTGGATTATCTGAAGACAAACGCAGAAGGCGCCGGAACAAGCATTTACCAACAATCACAGGAAACACTAGAAAACATATTGGAAGTGGGGCGCCATGGGCTTTATGTCGATTACAACGAAACAGATAAACAATCCGTTATCCTTGCTTACACAGCTGAGGAAATCATTAACTGGCGAACGGAACGCATTAACGGAAAGAATAAACTGGTTCTGGTGGTGCTTCGTGAATGCGTGGAAAAAGCAGATGGATTTGGCTTCAAAGATGAGATCCAGTATCGAGAATTGGCTTTGGAGAATGGGAAATTCGTTGCCCGAGTTTGGCGCAAGGCGTCCGATGCTGCGGGAGCGTACGTTGCTGGAGATACGTACATGCCTGTGCCATTTGGCAAAGATTCATGGGATGAAATACCGTTTACGTTTATTGGTGCACAGAATAACGATCCCGAGATCGACGATTCGCCGCTTGGATCGCTGGTTGAAATAAACTTAGGCCACTATCGCAACTCAGCAGATTACGAGGATAGCGTATTTTTCTGTGGGCAGATTCAGCCATGGATAAGTGGATTATCAAAAGAGTGGCGTGATTACTTAGAAAAAAAAGGCATTGCCTTTGGCTCTCGAAGCCCTCTGATGCTTCCTATGGATGGTAAGGCGGGATTTATTCAGGGCCAGCCAAATATGATTGTCAAAGAGGCTATGGATGATAAGAAGGCCTATATGATTGCCCTTGGCGCCAGATTGCTTGAGCAAAACGGTGCAGTAAAGACGGCAACCGAAGCTAGCGGCGATCAAGCCTCTGCCACATCGGTATTGGGTATCTGTTGCTCTAACGTATCTGAGGCTTACACGCAGGCTTTGAAATGGGGCGCTCGCTATCTAGGGCAGTCAGAAGAAAATATAAATTACGAAATCAGCCAAGAATTTATCGCTAAGCTGGTGGATGCGCAGATCATCACGGCGATTGTTTCGGCTTGGATGAATAAGGCACTTCCTAAAGAAGACATGATCCGCGCATTGCAAAAAATGGACATTATTGACCCAGCAAAGGATGTAAACGACGTTATCGATGCGCTCAGCGTAGAAGGGCCAACGTTTATCGAAGGTGCGTAAAAACTACGGTCGAAGAATAGGGGGCCTAACCCGTGCCAACGGTGAACGAAAAGCTCGATACTGAAACCATTGCCCATTTGCTCTTTGTTAGTCGGTACTCAACCGGCGCGGCGAAGAAGATGGTTAAAATTCTCGACAAAAGTGATAAGGAATTGAGCACCGCGCTGTTGATGGCGCTCGAGGAATTAGAGCCAGAGAGTTTTACGGTTAAGCGTCTGGAAAGCTTGCTGGGCGATGTGCGCAAGATTAATGATGCAGCCACAAAGGGCATGCTATCGGGCCTGCTAGAAGAAATAAACGGCTTTGCTGAATATGAATCTGGGTATCAATTAGATTTATTTAATTCGATTATTCCGAAAGATATTCTTTCGCAAGTTTCACTGATGGGCATTTCCTTTGAACAGGTCTATGCCGCTGCGATCGCTCAGCCGTTCCAGGGGCGTCTGCTCAAGGAGTGGGCTAGTAATGTGGGCTCGGACCGGATAAGACGCATCACCAATACTGTGCGCACGGGATATCTGCAGGGCGAAACTACTAATGATATCGTGCGGCGCATCAGGGGAACCAAGGCCGCCAATTATACCGACGGAGTTCTGCAAATCGGGCGAGCCAATGCCACCAGCATCGTTAAAACAGCGATTAGCCATACCGCTGCCATAGCGCGGAATAAGTTTGCTGAGAATAATAAAGATCTCATCACGGCAAAGCAGTGGAGCAGCACGATAGATACGAAAACCTCGGCGCCGTGCCGAATTCGTGATCGGCTGCGGTATACGCTTGCAAACAAACCGATAGGCCATCAAATCCCATACTTGCAGGGGCCGGGGAAACTTCATTTTAATTGTCGCAGCGGCGAAACGTTTATCACGGCATCCTGGAAAGATTTAGGCATTAAGAAAGATGAGCTCAGTAGCGCTACACGCGCCAGCATGGACGGGCAGATCCCAGCCCAAACATCGTATTTAGAATGGTTATCTAAACAATCAGCATACCGACAAGATCAGGTTCTAGGCGCTGAGCGTGGGCGGATGTATCGCGCAGGCGAAATTAAGCTTAGTGATATGTATACAGATAACGGCGAATGGTTAACGCTAGCGCAGTTAAAAGAGATAGAAACAGCCGGACGTAAGTCCGGTTTTTCTTTGGCTGATGCTAAAACGCTGCGTGACATTGAAAATGGTATGCAAGGTGTTATCGCTAACCAATTGCATTTTCCCGATGGAACGCCAATTGAATCTGCTAAAGAAGCAGCGCAAGCGATGAGCGATGTGTTAACTAAGTTCAATCTTGCGCCGCTTTCTTCATTCAGCGAGCGAGAAGGGATCAAGGCATCAGCCGCAGGGGCTTACTTCAACGAAAATCAGTCTATTCATATTTCAGCTTGGGCGTTAGAGCAACAACGATGGGACGAAATTCGTAAGAATGGATCTGATGTTGATTTTCTTTCAATGTTACCTATCAAACAGCTAGATACGGTCAATGTTGCAGCAGAGAAAGCCGCTAAGGGATTTGCTTTTGAATATGCAGCAAAGCTACCTGTAGCAGGTACTGTTACCCATGAAATGGGACATCACCTTTATTATTCTAATCTTGATGAGCTGGAATATCTTTCCACAAAAGCTTATCAGGCGGGCTGGTGGCGACCCGTAAGCTACTATGCGGCAAGTAATGAGCGAGAGTTATTTGCTGAGGCTGTCACGCTTTATATGTTGGGCGATGAGAGTGAGCATAAACGAATAAACCCGGAGCTTTTAGAATGGCTGAAGAAAAATTCCCGTACTTAAAACAGGCAACAGCTCTATACCACGCCAACCCTAGACCAGATAACCTACTTGATGCCTTAGAGGCATTAAGCGATAAGGCTGGCGGGAATACGCCAGAAGCGCACATGATCGGGGGGCTGATTAGCGCGGCTGTGATGGATGATGCCAATAAAGACAGTTAATTAATCGAGGTTACTTTATGACAGCATGCGAAATCAAAGAACGTATTGAGGCTGAAATAGGCGAGTTTATCGGTCTGAAATGCCGTGAATTGAAAGAGCAAACCGGTTTGAAAGTGGTATCAATGGAAGTTTTACCGCGCCCGATGCGCAAGGATGCTGAATGGAAAGGCCCCTATGTAAGAATGACGCTAGCCTAATATCAAAAAATAGTGCTGAGGGCGCTGTATTAGGCGCGCGCAGCTAAAGCAATGCAACTGCATGGCTTAAAATTACGCTTTGCCATAAAGCGCACAGCGAATAATAGAGTGGGTCAAAAATGGCTAAAATTGATATTTTCGTTAAAAACCTAACGCGCAATTCCGGCGGCATGGTGCGAGGCGCCGAACTTCATTACTGGATCATGAGCGGCGAAATGCTCATTCATGAAAATGTGGTATTCGGTAAAGCCGATGAGCATCACGCGATTTACATCATTGAAGGCGTTCCCATCGATAGCCTGAAGCTTTTTTACGGAAGCAATGCAGATTATGTAACGCTATCCGCAAACGAAGTTAAGGAAAGTGCAACCCGCATAAATGAATATGTAGCCGCAATGGCCACGCCGATTTATACGCCGATCCCTTGTGAGCGCGAAGAGTACCAACCGCACTAGTTAGCGGTAGTACCTTGAATATTTCGAATGGCTGCCTAGGGCGGCCTTTTTTATATCTGAAGCACGGCCCCGACTCAAAACGGGGCCTTTTTTATGGGCGAGGCCCGCAATAACTCCCAAGGGGAAAACCATGCTTTATCGTAATTTGTTTTTGAAATACTACGCACCAGCAGGTGAAGGCGAACAGGGTGGCGCTGGTGGTGTTGAAATTACCCCAGAAATCCAAGCCATTATCGATCAACAAGTCGCTGATCAGGTCAGTGGCTTAAAAAATAAAAACAACAGTTTAATCGGCTCTGAAAAGGCGCTGAAAGAAAAACTTGCTGCTTTTGAAGGTATCGACCCGGTAGCAGTGCGCTCTATCTTGCAGCGTTTTTCCAACGATGAAGAGGCCAAGCTGATTTCTGAAGGGAAAATTGACGAAGTATTAACGAAACGTACTGATCGCATGCGCGGTGATTTCGATACCAAATTGAAAGCCGCTAACGAGCGTGCTGATAAAGCAGAAGGAATTTCTAAGCGCTACTGTGATCGCGTATTGGGTGATTCCATTCGCTCTGCAGCGCTTAAAGCTGGGGCATTACCGGGCGCAACAGATGATTTTATCTTTCGCTCTAAAGGCATGTTTACCCTCGGAGAAGACGGTGAGGCCGTCGCTGTTGATAAAGATGGCAATGTAATGCTTGGGAAAGACGGGAAATCTCCACTATCCCCGCTTGAGTGGGCCGAATCTCTTAAGGAGGTCGCCCCGCACTTATGGGCCGCTGCTGCTGGCACTGGCGCTGGCGAACACAAAAACGGCGGCACCGGTGCATTGGATCGCGCCAAAATGACCCAGACGCAGAAAAACGAATATATTCGAACTAATGGGCGTGAATCCTACTTACGTCTTCCAAAATCTAAGGAACAATAATTATGCCAACTACAGTAAATAACGATCTGATCATCTATAACGATCTCGCTCAAACCGCGTTTTTAGAGCGTCGCCAAGATAATCTGGATATTTTCAATACTTCCTCAAACGGCGCCATCGTTCTGGATAACATGTTGATCGAGGGAGATTTCAAAAAGAGCGCTTTCTATGTTCTGGGCGGTACTATCGAAGCCCGTGATGTTAACTCTGAAGCTAAAGTGGACTCCAAAAAAATCGGCGCAGGCGAAGCGATTGGCGTTAAGGCACCTTGGAAATATGGCCCTTACACAACCACTGAGGAAGCATTTAAACGCCGAGGGCGCAGCGTAGATGAATTCTCATCTGTGGTAGGTATTGACGCCGCCGACGCATCGCTTGAAGGTTTCGTAAAATATGGCCTGAAAGCACTTGAAGCGGCAATTAGCTCTAACGCTGAAATGGTGGTTACTGCTGACATTGCTACCGATGGCAAAAAGACGCTAACCCGAGGTATGCGTAAATACGGCGATAAGTTCGGGCGCATCAGCCTGTTCGTTATGCATTCGGCTTCTTATTTCGACATTGTGGATGAAGCGATCACAAATAAGATTTACGAAGAAGCGGGCGTAGTGGTGTATGGCGGCTTGCCGGGTACGCTGGGTAAGCCGGTTCTCGTTACCGATACCGCGCCGATTGATGCGATTTTCGGCCTACTGCCTAATGCGGTCGCTGTTACTGAATCCCAAGCACCTGGGTTCCGTTCTTTCGAAATCAATGATCAAGAAAACTTGGCCATTGGTTATCGTGCTGAAGGTACAGTAAATATCGAATTGCTCGGCTATAGCTGGGTAGAATCCGCTGGTGGCGCAAACCCTGATTTAACCAAAATCGGCAATAAGGCGAACTGGAAGAAACACGCGAAGGATAACAAAGTTACAGCGGGCGTGATGATCAAGCTAAAGGCGGACAGTGCGGGGGAGTAAAACTATCGGCGGATAAAACATCCGTCACCGCCGATGGAACTGATAGCGCTACAATTTCCCTAATGTACACCAAAGACGGCCAGCCGGTAAGCGGGGCGGCGGTGAGTTGGAGTACAACGGCGGGAACGTTGAGCAGTGAATCAGGCAAGACGGGCGCAGCGGGTGGTGCAACGACTAAATTGTCGTCTGATACTGCTGGCGCTGCTGTAGTAACAGTTACCGTTAATGGCATTGAAGCCAAGACGGAAAATATTACTTTCAACGCGGTAACACCGCCAGAAAATAAATAATGCTAGGGGCTTAGGCCCCTTTTTCTTTTTAGGGGGATGAATGATCACAACCGATCCCACATCACCAGATTTTAATAGCTATGCATCTGTAGAGGATTTGGCTGCGTTTGCGGTTTCCCGATCCATTACGCTGCCCGATGAAACCGAGTCATTACTCGTCAAAGCCATGGACTATTTAAACGGATTAGGGTGGGAGGGGCAGCGTACAGAACCCGATCAGCCGCTAGCATGGCCCCGTTTAGGCGTAGATTTTGATGGGCGTCCATATCCATCGGATAAGATCCCCCGCGAATTAATCACTGCGCACTGCATGTTGGCTATCGAAGCTCAGAACGGTGATTTGCTGGCAGCCAACCGAACGGCAGCCATTAAGCGAGAGCGTATAGAGGGCGCGATCGACACTACTTATGCCATAGCAGACGGCGAATCATTCACGCCAAGTTATCCCGCCGTAGATGCTCTGTTAAGTGATTTTCTATCTGGTGCCGGTGTTGGCTTTGCTATTAACTCATTCTCAAGGCGCGAATAATGACGACGATTGCTTTTGATGGGAAAACCCTAGCTGCTGATTCATTGGTTACTTATGACGGCATGCGCGTAGGCAATTCTGAAAAGATTGTAAAAGTTATTGGCGGCATGCTGGGCAGCGCGGGCAATTCAGAGGATGTTACGGCGGCAGAAGCATGGTTTAACGCCGGGCGCCCAGAACAGCGGCCTATATTAACCAGCTATATCGGGATTTTTATTCCTGATGATGGCAGCGTCCCGCAGGAATATAACGAAAGATTGGTCCAGATGGCATTGCCTACCAATTCCCCATGGGTAGCCGGAACCGGCAAATGTTTTGCGATGGCGGCTATGCTGGCAGGTAAAACAGCCCCAGAGGCCGTAGAGATTGCCATTAAGCTGGATATATATTCCGGCCCGCCGGTGCTATCTCATTGCCCACCGGCGCCCAAGCTTGGCGCGTTCCCTGATTCATCCCTGTTACCTGCAGAGTAATCGCCATGGATTACGAAGGAGCGCAGCGGCGCTTGATTGATGCGGTTAAACGCAATGGCATTACATACCCGCTAATTCGTGGGGGCGGCGTCAGCAATGAAGGCGGCGTAGAAATCGAAGTGCCAGAAGAAAAAATGGATATTAGAGGCGTGGTTATTGCTTACAAGCTGAGCGAAATAGACGGATCTCTAATCCAATCGGGAGATATTCAACTTATCGCTACACCTGAAAAAGAAATCCGTATAGGCGATCACATCGAAGTGGATGGCAAGCGCTACCGGGTGGAAAAGCCAAACCCAATTAAACCCGCCAACGTGCTGCTGGCTTATAAACCGCAGTTAAGGGCATGACATGGGCCTTAATAATCAGTTTAGAGATTCAATAAAGCTATTTGTTGAAGATTCGAAAGCCGACATGGAAGAAGTGGTGCGGCGCACTGGTATTAAAATTCTGGGGCGGCTGGTGGATATGTCGCCGGTGGGCAATCCAGAGACATGGGCGATTAACCAAACCGCTTCCCAATACAATCAGGCAGTTTACGAGGCCAACGAGGCCGCGAAGCAAGATCCAGCCAACCTAACGAAAACCGGGCGACTTAAAAAGAAAGCCCGTATTTCTGACAGCATGGATATTAAGGCACCGCCAGGCTATACCGGTGGGCGGTTCAAAGGGAACTGGCAGATTGGATTGGATCAAGAACCCAGCGGAGAAACAGGCCGCATAGACCCAAGCGGGGGCATGACAACGGCGCAAGGTAATGCAAATCTTGCCGGGTTTAAAGTTGGCATGAAGGCCATTTTCTTTGTAAATAACGTTCCCTATGCCTATGCATTAGAGGTAGAGGGGCATTCAAAGCAGGCACCCGAGGGCATGATCCGTATCGTTGCTAAAGATGTGCCAGCCATCGTACGTGAATCAATTCAAGAGGTTAAGCAATGAGAATTTCCGTGGATAGTGATGATCCGGGTAATGAAAATTTCCAGAGAATGGGATTAGCCAAAGTTTTTCTAGACGGCAAGGAAATAGATCGCGTTATGACCGCCGACGAAGAAGAAGGCTACATTGTGCGCCTTAAACTAAATGGAATGGGCATCCCTGAAATCGATCCAGAAACCCAACTATTTGCACTAGAAATGCTTTACGGGGTTGTGATTATTGAGCCGATCCCTATTCAGCCACCATCAGGAATAGGAATTGTGCATGACGACGCAGCGGATAACTCAACTATTTGAAACCAAGCTTGCCGTCGTTGCCAGTGCGCTAAATCTCAAAATTGCCATGGAGAACATCGTATTTGAGCCAGATAAAAATATTTATCTGCGTTCTCATATTTTGCCAGCGAGCACCGATGTTATCGATCTGGCTGGCACGATGAAGGTTTATAAAGGAGTTTTTCAGGTCGATATCGTCGCTCCTGCTGGCACTGGTAAGACAAAAGCAGGAAACATAGCCGATAGCATTATCGAGGCTTTCCCAAACAACCTAGAACTTTCAGAGCGCGAGTTTACGGTATGGATAGACGGCGAACCTAACCGCATGCGGGCTCTATCTGATTCAACGCGCTATTTGATCCCGGTGAGTATTGATTATCGGGCCAATACCATTACGGAGTAATTAGGTATGAAAGTGGCTATTGATTGTATCGAAATTGATGCTGCTATTGAAAAATTCTCTTATCTTCTCGAACTGGTAGGGCGCCTACCGGCTGGCATACTGTAAGACCCTAATTCTCCACCAGCACCAACAAATCCACTCAACCGCCAACAGGCGGTTTTTTATTACCTAAAATCGGAGAAAAACCCATGGGATTTGCATTACCTAATGGCGCACACGTTTACATCGCCAAGAAATATGGCGCCGTAACAAGCATTACCAGCGCCACCAATGCTCCAGAGACGGTCCTCACCATTGAAGGGCCAACCACTGCTAAGGTGGGAACCATCGTGCATATTAATTCTGGCTGGTCTGGGCTTGATGAATTAATCGCTCGCGTTAAAGCGGTTGATGAAAACGCAGTTACACTCGAAGGCATTAACACTTCCGATGTTGATAAATTCCCTGCGGGCGGTGCTGCAGGCACCATTCGAATTATAGAGGAATGGATCGAAATTTCGCAGATCACCGATGTGGCTAATGCTGGTGGTGAGCAACAGAATATTCAAATCCAATTTTTAGCAGATGATACCCAGCGAAACGTAAACACGTTTAAAAATGCGCGTTCTCAAACCTATACCATTGCACACGATTCTAGTTTGCCATTCTATCCAGTGTTAACGGCAGCGGATGAAACCCAAGATACCTTGGCCTCATATATGTTCGTACCCAAGGCAAAGGAAAATCGTTACTGGTCTTCGAAGGTTTCATTCAATGAAACGCCTAACACTGCGGTAAACGCTGTAGAAACCGTTACAGCTGTATTGAACCTTCAATCACCTGCGATGGTGTTCTATAAGCTAACCAGCGGTGCAGCTAAAGCTGAAGTGCAAAAGGGGGTTCCTACTGTGAAGGTGGCAGCGCCAAATAACGGATCAGCCTCGTAAAAGGCTCCACACCTAATAACCCGCTCCGGCGGGTTAATCTCTCAGAATTTGTTTCAAAAGGAATATGATAATGGCTACTGAATTTACGCTCATCCCTAACCCTACGTTTACTGCTATCGCGACCATTCCCCGCGCGGGCCTTGATGATGGCGAAATTAAATTTACATTTAAGCATCACACGCCTGTTGAAATTAAAGATAAGCTGCGCGATATGAAGGCTGAGGAAGCCAAAGCCAAGAAAAATAAAAAAGAAGAAGAGGACGAAGAAAAAACGCTTAATTATGATTTCGCGTCTGAGTACATTTTGTGGATTGCCGAAGGCTGGTCGCTGCCAGATGCATTTACCAAGGCCAATATTATTACGATGCTGCAAAACTATCCTCGCGCTTATGTCTCTATTACCGGCGCCTATAATGACGAACTGATCGCCTTTCGCGTAAAAAACTAATTGCGCTTGCTGAGGCCTACTACACGCCTGAAATTCCCATGGACAACGCTTTCGGCCTTAGCCCGGATGATTACGATGATGTGATCGTAGAGATATGGCCCGATACACTAACGCCGTTTAATGTCTTCGTTTCTATGGCAACACAATGGCGTACCGGCATGGGAGGGGCGAGCGGCCTAGATTACAACTGTTTGCCATGGGTTATGAAATTACAGGGTGTAGAGGACGAAGCAAGCGCGTTAAAAGATATCCGCATTATGGAAGCCGCCGCGCTTAGGATAATGCACAAAGATTAAGCCCCTCTATGGGGCTTTTTACATTCTGGGGGCAGCATGGCTGAAGAATTAGGCAAGATTGTTTTTAAGGCCGATACCAGTGATTTAGATCGCGGTGCTAATGCGCTTGATAAACTCGGCGAGGCGGGAGACAGGGCGGCAACCTCCGCTGATGCATTGAATGCATCTTTTGCGGATACCGCAGCCAGTAGTAAAAATCTAAATTCTGCTTTTGCTGCTGGGGCAGCCATTCGGGATGAAGTATCTCAGTCTTACCAAGGCACTACAAAAGAACTACAGGGATTGCAAAAGGAATTAGTCAGCATTCGGGCGAAAGTCGATCCTGTTGGTACTGCCTTTGATAATCTAGCGCAAATGTCTGACAAGCTTCAGGAGGGGTTGAAAAGAGGTCTGATAGACCCGTCAGATTACGCTTCTAGTATCCGTGGTGTGGACTCTTTAACAGAAGCGCTAGAAAAATCAGTATACGAAACTACAGCAGCAGGGCGAGCCGCTAAAGAGCTTGAGCAAACGGAAAAGGCAGCAGCGACTGCTAAAGAGAATTTTATTGCTAAGTTGCGCGAACAGTCCGAGATGCAGGGTAAGACAACCGCCGAAATATTGGAGTATAAAGCCGCTCAACTCGGCGCTACGGCAGAATCTGCGCCATTTATCGCAGCCCTTAAAGCGCAGGAAACCAACTTCAAAAAGGGTGCCATTTCTGCTGGGCAATACCGCCAGGCAATGCGTCAACTCCCTGCTCAGTTTACCGATATCATTACCTCCATTGCCTCTGGGATGCCGATTTATATGGTAGCCATCCAACAGGGCGGGCAAATTAAAGATTCATTCGGTGGCATAGGAAATGCCGCAAAAGCGATGATCGGCATGCTTAATCCTGTGAGTATTGGGATCGCTGCTGTTGTTGGCACTCTCGGCACTTTAGCCTATGGGCTTATACAGGGTGAAAAGGAAGCCAGCGAATTTAACAAACAGCTCGTATTAACGGGTAATTATGCCGGGGTAACGGCAGATCGACTTGCCGATATGGCTACCGACATCAGCAAAGAGTTAGGCACCACGGCTGGGGCTGCCAAAGCACTGGCGGCAACCGTCAGCACCGGAGCATTTAAGGGCGATCAGTTAAAATCTATTGCTACCGCCGCTGTAGCTATGCAGGAAGCAACCGGGCAGGCGATTGACAAAACGATAGGTAATTTTCAACGCTTAATGACAGAGCCTACAAAAGGATCAGTAGAGCTCAATAAGCAGCTTCATTATTTAACAGCAAGTACCTTTCAGCAGATATCGGCCCTTGAACAATCAGGGAACGTAACAGATGCAGCTCGCATTGCATCAGATGCCTATGCAGACGCATTGGCGAAGCGAGGGACAGAGGTTCAGGCAAATCTCGGCTATATTGAATCGGCATGGCATACCATAAAAGATGCCGCCGCCAGTGCTTGGGATGCGATGCTAGATGTTGGTAGGCAAGAGACAATCTCACCAGAAAAAGCATTAGGCGCTGCTCAGCAAAAGCTCAAGGGATTACAGGAAACGCTTAAAACTCTGCAGCAACCTACAGGGCCAAAGGGGGTTGCTAACTATTTGACCGGTGGCGGTGGATTCCAGTCAGAGCAAAGCCTGCAACAGAAACAAGATGCACAAGCCAGAATCGAATCGGTAAAAGCAGAAATCGTCGCTTTACAAAAAGGGATAGAACTGCGCAATGACCTAAACACCACCACGCAAAAAAGTAATGAGATAAACGATGCTGCCATTAAAGGACAGGAGTCTTTTAATAAATTCACTAAGGCTGGCACGACGAGCCTAGAAAAACGCAATCTGGCTTTTAAAGAGCTTGATAAAAGCGTAGCAGCATTGCGTGAGGCTAGTAGAACCGATCCGGCTATCAAAGTACCTACAGAGGCTGAAATAGCGAAAGCGCGAGCGGGTATTGAAAAGCTATATAAAGATCCAAAAATCGCCAAACCAAAGGCCGTTACTGTTACCGGTGGAGAAAAGGCTCTAGATTTAGCCGATCAGCAAACGCTAGCCCTTAAAGCTCAACTTAAGCTATTAGAGAGCCACAGCTATGCCGATGAGAAGATCAGCCAACAGCGCAAGGATTTGCTGAATACTGAGGCCCAGATAGAAGTATTAACAGCGGCAGCCAGTAAGCGAAAACTCACGACGAATGAGCAGTCATTATTAGCTTCGCAAAAAGCGCTAATTCCCAAAAAAGAAGAGTTGGCCGTTATCGGCGATCAAATATTAGCGCAGCAAAAATTAAACGATTTAGTGGATTATGGCGCTTCAATTGATAGAGCTACCGCCCAGATAGTTGGCAAGCGCGGTCTATCCGATCTTCAATCGCAGCGGGCCGACGAAGCCCAGCAGCTTTTAAATACCTTCATAAAAGCTGGCGGAGATCTGAACGATACTGAAAGCCAGTACACACAGCAGTATTTAATCAATTTGGATAAAATTGATAATAAATACAATGAAATTAAAGAATCTCAAATGGACTGGAGCGGCGGTATTAAAGCGAGTCTAGGCAATTGGCTAGATGATGCTGAAAATGTTGCTGACAGCACAGGGCAAGCTATGTCCTCTGTTTTAAACGGGGCAGTTTCAAATATTGCCGATGCACTAAATAACTCCAAATCAGATTGGCGAAGCTACACGGTTTCCATTCTGAAAATGATAGAAGAGATCATTCTTAAACTGACCATTGCAGCGACCGTTAAGGCGGGATTAGAAGCGGCAAAAGGTTCTAGTCTGGGGTGGCTCTCAAGTCTTGGCGGTGCTCTTGCTGGTGGAGCTAGTGGAGGCGGTTCCGCTGCTGCTGGTAGTGCTGGCGCAATGGGAATGCCCACTGATTGGGCTAGTTATGCAAAATTTAATACTGGTGGTTATACCGGCGCAGGCGACAAGTACGAGCCCGCAGGTATTGTTCACAAAGATGAATTTGTATTCAACAAAGAAGCCACTAATCGCATTGGGGTCGATAACCTCTATTCTTTGATGCGTGGTTATGCTGATGGAGGTCTAGTTGGTGGCCCCCGTAAGTCTCCAGTAGCGGGGCTTGGTGGGGGCAGTAGCAATTTCAATATTCAAACATCAGTATCAATCGATAACAGCGGTGGGCAACAACAGCAAACGGCGGCGCAGGGCGAGTTAATTGATAGTGTTATGCGCCAAAAAGTTATCGGCATCGTTTCCGAGCAGCTTGATAAAGCTATGCGTCAAAGTGGGCGTATAGCTTCATTTGTCCAATCAAAAGTTGGGAGATAATGGCAAACGCTCTACAGCTAATCGCTCCATTGTTATGTATCAAATTAACCCGCGCCTAGTGCGGGTTTTTGTATTTCAGGAGATTAAATGGCATTAGAGACTTTTAAATGGCGAACTCAGGGGCAGCCCGAGGGTACTTACGCACATCGAATACGCACTGCACAATTTGGTGATGGTTATAAACAAGTTGCTGGTGATGGTCTTAATCCAGAAACGCAGAGTTGGCCCCTTTCTTTTAGTGGTATTGAAAAAGATATGCTGCCGATACTTACTTTCATGCGTAAGCACACGCTTTCTTCTTTCATATGGACCCCGCCTTTTGGTGAGAAGGGTCTTTACCGTGTAGTCGCCGATTCCATCAGAGCTATGCCTATAGGCGGAAAGTCTATGACAATAGCCGCTATCTTTGAACAATCCTCTCAACCATAAAACGAGTAAATCTAATGGCAATTACAAACGATGTTCAAAAGCTTGAACCAGGTAATCGCATTCGGCTTATTGAAGTTGATGGCGATGATTTTGGTGCCGGTATTCTGCGTTTTCACAATTGTACTTTATTGCATTCACCTGCTGAGATTGAAGCCGCTGGTGGCAACGAGGGAAAGTTAAAAGCGAAATCGATATGGTGGCAAGGTAATGAATATGGTGCGTGGCCTTTTGAGATCACTGGTGTATCCGCATCGACCGATGGCAGTGCAGCGCAGCCAAAATTAAGCGTCGCTAATTTAGACGGTATGATCGGAGCTATTTGCCGGGAGTATCAGGATATGGTGAAAGCAAAAGTCAGCATTCACGATACATTTTCGCATTATCTCGATGCTAAAAACTTTCCTGAAGGCAACCCTGAAGCCGATCCACTCCAAGAGTTTCTACAGGTTTTCTATATTGATAGCCGCAGTGGTGAAACCTCAGAATCTATTGAGTTTACGCTTAGTAGCCCACTTGATTTACAGGGCTTACTCATCCCAACCAGACAAATTACATCGGTTTGTGAATGGGCAAGGCGGGGCCAATATCGGACGGGTGATGGTTGTGCATATGCAGGACAAAACGGCATGTTTACTCGAGAGGATGTACAAACTGATGATCCGAGTAAAGATGCTTGCCCAGGTTGGTTATCTTCTTGCAAGATGCGATTCGGTGAAACTGAACAATTAGATTTTGGTGGGTTTCCCGGTTCGGCACTGATCAGAAGGTAATGGTATGCGAGAAAAAACAAAAGCAGCCATCATGGCGCATGCCGAGCATGAGTACCCTTTAGAATGCTGCGGCGTTATCTGCCAGAAATCCCGAGTTGAAAAGTATTTCCCCTGCCGCAATATCCTGCCACCAGCTGATAAGAAAGAGAACGGTCCAGAGTTTGGTTTCATTCTATCCCCAGAGGATTACGCAGACGCTGAGGATTGGGGCGAGATTATCGCTATAGTACATAGTCATACCAATGCCACTACTCAGCCCAGTGAGCGTGATATGAATCTGTGCGATGTAACCAAGCTACCATGGGTCATTGCTTCATGGCCTGAAGGAGATATAAGAACGTTGAACCCACGCGGGGATCGGCCTTTAACTGGGCGCTGGTTTGATTTGGGATATGCTGATTGCTGGTCACTGATCTGCGATTATTTCCGACTAGAGCATGCCATTAGCTTGCACAATTACAGCGTTGATTATCATTGGTGGGAAAAAGAATACACCGATAATTTTTATCATGATAATTGGTATGAGTGCGGTTTTCGTGAGTTTGACGGGCCGACCAAAGAAGGCGATATGGTGATCATGCAGGTACAGGCAGACAGATGGAACCACGCCGGAATACTCGTAGGAAATAATATGCTGTTACATCACATGTACGGACAAATTAGCCAGAAAGTACCGTATGGCGGGTACTGGCGAGAGCGAACCATGAAAATCGTGCGTTATAAGGATCTGATGTAGTATTCTTTTAACACTTATTGCACTAAAAAGGGGCGACGGGGTGAAAAAAACAATCATTGTATTGACCATGCTGCTAGTGGGATGTTCAAGCGCTAAGGAAGTGCGGCAATCTCAGCCCGTATTAAGTGGAGAAACGCATAAATCAGTACAGAACTTTTCCGCGTGTGTATCTGAAGAATGGGGAGATATAGGGCTAAGTAATCCTCCTATAGCGTTGCCCATTGAGAGCGGCCAATCTATCCAGATATTAAACGAATGGGGAAAGCCTGCATTCATCCTTGATATTGAACATAGTGAAAATATTAATAAGTTTAAATATTACGTAAGCACTTACCGCTATGTAAACAGCTCTTTTAAAGAAGCTATATTAAAATGTAAATAAAACAGAGTTGATGAAAACCCGCTTCCCGAAGCGGGTTTTTTCGTTTGTGGGAGGTAGTTTTATGAATCAACAAAAAACTGTAATTCGCCTGGGTGGTCCAATGATCGGGCTTTTTGGGAAGTATCACCACCGGCTGTTAGAAACTACGGCCCCGCAGGAAGCAATTAAAGCTCTCTCTTTAACCTTACCCGGCTTTGAACAATATTTAAACACTGCAAAGGTGCGCGGGCTGGCCTTCGCTGTTTTTGTGGGTAAGCGTAATATTGGTAAAGATGATTTATCCATTGGTGCTGGTGGTAGCGAAATTAGAATCATGCCAATCATCATTGGGAGTAAGCGTGGTGGTGTTTTTCAAACAATATTAGGCGCAGCCTTAATCGCTGCTGCATTTTTCGCCCCTGCAGCATGGGCGGCTGCCGTTCCATATTTATACAGTGCGGGTGCATCTCTTGCATTGGGTGGCGTAATACAACTGCTGACGCCACAAATGCCGGGCTTAGGGATGCGGCAAGACCCAGATAATAAGCCTTCTTATGCCTTTGGTGGCCCAGTTAACAGCACGGCGCAAGGCAATCCAGTTGGTGTCCTCTATACACAAGACAATAATAGAGAAATTGGTGGTGCGATAATCTCAGCAGGTATCTACACCGAAGATCAGCAATAAAAATCCTTCAAGTTTCATAAGGTCGCCTTTGGGCGGCCTTTTTTCTTTATGGAGCACAACGCATGCAGATGATCCACGGTAAGAAGGGCGGCGGCGGAAGTGGGCATAAGCCACGGGAAACGCCAGATAATGCGCAATCAACTGCCTATGCAAAAATATTGCTAGCGTTAGCCGAGGGTGAGCTAGGCCCAACATTAGACGGAAGAAATATTTTTCTAGATGGCACACCAGTACTCAATCAGGACGGCAGCACTAATTTTGAGGGGCTTAAATACGAATATCGATCTGGCACACAGGCGCAGGATTACATCCAGGGCATGCCGGATACTCAAAACGAAATCACGATAAATACGCCGTTGAAAAATTCTCAGCCTTGGACTCGCGCTATTAATAATACGCAGCTTTCTGCCGTTCGTGTGCGCTTGGGATTTCCTATGCTGCAAGAGCAAAAGGATAATGGCGATACTGTTGGTTATCGGATCACTTATGAAATTGATCTCGCAACTAATGGTGGTCCGTTCGAAAAGGTTTTATCTGCCGCAGTAGATGCAAAATTTACCACGCTTTACGAGCGCAGCCATCGCATAGACTTGCCAAAATCTCCAACGGGGTGGCAGATACGCATTCGCCGCACATCTGCAGATACCACATCAAACAGGATTAACAGCCTTTCCAATGTCGAGGCAATCGCAGAAATCATTGATGCGAAATTGCGCTACCCAAACACAGCTTTACTGTATGTAGAATTTGACGCATCACAATTTCAAAACATTCCAAAAATTAGTTGTCGCCCCGATGGGCGTTATATTCGAGTGCCGGATAATTACGATCCGCAAACGCGCACCTATAGCGGAAACTGGGAAGGTGCTTTTAAATTCGCCATAAGCAACAATCCGGCATGGGTACTTTTTGATCTCATTATTGAAAAGCGTTTTGGCCTTGGTCAGCGTCTTAATATTACCCAGGTTGATAAATGGGAACTATACCGAATCGCTCAATATTGCGATCAGATGATTTCTAACGGGCGTGGTGGATTGGAGCCGCGCTTTTTATGTGATGTTTATATTCAATCACAGCAAGAAGCCTTTACCGTTCTGCGAGATTTCGCAAGCATATTTCGTGGCATGATGTCATGGACCAATAACAAGCTAGTTATATTGTCAGATATGCCTCGAGATGTGGATTATAGCTTTTCTCGCGCAAGCCTAGTCGGTGATCCGATTTATTCCGGCGGTAGCCAAAAAAACCGCTATTCCACAGCCATGGTGAGCTGGTCCAATCCGCTTAATGGTTATCAGGATGAAGTAGAGCCCGTTTTCGATGCAGATTTAGTTTTTCGCTATGGCATAAATGAAACGCAGATCACTGCTATCGGTTGTACCCGTCAGACAGAATCACAGCGCCGTGGGAATTATATTCTGTTAACTAACAGCAAGGATGAGGCTGTTAGTTTCACTCCTGGGCTTGATGGGGCTTTACCCCCTCCGGGTAGCATTGTCAGCTTACCAGATGAAAGACGCGCTGGGCGGCCTATAGGTGGGCGCATATCTAAAGTAAACGGGCGTAATGTCACCCTAGACCGTATACCCGGCGGCAAAGCTGGCGACCGGCTGCAGGTTAATTTGCCTTCTGGTGTGATGCAATCGCGAACCATTGAAGCTATCAATGATAGAACAGTCACTGTATCTCTGGCTTATGGCGAATTACCCGAAGCCGAAGCGGTGTGGGGTATCGATGCTGACGATCTGGCTATTAAGCTTTGGCGGGTAATTGGTGTTTCTGAGAATCAAAACAATACGTATGCTGTTCAGGGCATCGAGTATGATCCTAATAAGTTTTTACGTATTGATACTGGCGTCAAAATTGATAGCCCACCAACCAGTGTTATACCTCCAGGTGTTCAAGCCCCGCCAACCAATATTACGATCACAAGTTTTTCAGCTATTAATCAAGGGCTCGCCGTTACGACGATGCATGCTGCTTGGGATGTTACTCAAAATGCTATCGCCTATGAGGCGCAGTGGAAAAAGGATAACGGCAACTGGATAACCGCGCCACGCAGCTCTACAGCAGGTTTTGATATAAGCGGTATTTACGCTGGGCGATACCTTGTGCGTGTCCGGGCCATTAATGCAAGCGAAGTATCATCCGTATGGGCTACATCCATGGAAACGGAGCTTAAGGGCAAAGAGGGGAAACCGCCGCAACCGATAGGATTTAAGGCCGAAGGCGTGTTTATGGCAATTGATCTTTCTTGGAGTTTCCCAGCCGATGCGGGTGATACGCTTAAAACGGAGATACAGAGGAACACTATAAATAGTGAAGAGGGCGCGATATTACTATCAGATATCCCTTATCCACAAAAAATCTACCAGCATGGGCCTATGGCGGCGGGAGCAGAGGTATTTTATCGTGCGCGGCTGGTGGATAGGAGCGGGAACCAAGGCGATTGGATAGAGTGGATAAAAGGCGTATCGAGCACCGATTTGAGTTTAATAGAGGAAATTATTAAACAAGCGATTCAAGAATCACCAGCGTTTGGGGATATCAATCAAAATATAGTAGAAACGAATAAACAGCTTGAGAATATGGCGGAGGAATCAATATCTAACTCGACAGCATCAATTATAAACTCTTTAACTATTGATGCAGACTCTAAGCGCTGGCGTAAAGAAAACGGGGATCGAAAAGCAGAAATTACAGTAACGAGAGAGGCTATCGCTACTGAAACAGAAGCCCGTGCAACGCAGGTGATAGAACTTAAAACTGAAACAGAAAAGACAAACGCGAGTTTAGCGAAGCTCTCCCAAACTGTTTCTGATAATGAGAGTTCAACTGCTACAGATATCACCAATTTAAATGCTAAGACGGATAAAACTGATGCATCCCTGAGTTCATTAAGCCAAACCGTTGCGGATGGCGACAAAGCATTATCCCAGCAAATCACCCAGCTAAATTC